>Ga0315312_1000088_pt1 | contig 159074 bp, 152 predicted proteins | sample TDP7_MG_FD_203629 | JGI IMG/M metagenome (GOLD analysis project Ga0315312, IMG submission 203629) | Freshwater sediment microbial communities from Lake Towuti, South Sulawesi, Indonesia - TDP7 | ecosystem: Environmental > Aquatic > Freshwater > Lake > Sediment | place: Indonesia: South...
GTGTAGAGATGGTGATGCCTGGGGATAATGTGGAGTTAAGTGTGGAATTAATTACGCCGATTGCTTTAGAGAAAGGCTTACGGTTTGCGGTTCGTGAAGGTGGACATACAGTAGGTGCTGGAGTAGTAACTGCGATTGTTGAATAATAGAATGGTGGAATAGTTTGATAGTTCCTCTTAAGGAGGGACAGCGACCCTGTAAAAGAGCCTGTGGCTCTCTACAGGAGAACGTAATCTGAGGATATCCTCTATTGAGAATAAAAGATGGTCTACGAACCAATAACGTTAGTTTGCACTGTTTGTAATCAACGGAATTATCATTATACTAAAGATAAGAAAAAGAATCCCGATCGGTTAGAATTGAAAAAATATTGTAAATTTTGCCGAAAACATACTTTACATCGTGAAATAAAGTAAAATCACGAATGGAATACGAATTTATTTGCGAATATCCGCGAATTTTTCTATTTGATAATATTCGGATAAAAACCTCTTAAGAGATGGCGCTGAAGACATCACGACTAAATATCTTCTAAGGAGGGGACAGTAACCCCGTAGAGAGCCACAGGCTCTTTTACGGGGGAGCGCAATCGGGCTTCTATTCATCAGCCCTGAGTAAGACGAAGGGAGGATATCCTCCGTTGAGAGTAAAGGGGGGTATAAGCTAATGGTAAACTGCTGGTCTCCAATCCCGCACCAATTGTTAGGAATATAGGGAGTGTCGGTTAACTGGTAAACCACTGGTCTCCAAAACCAGGACTGCGGGTTCGAGTCCTGCCACTCCCGTATTTTGGTGCGGGACGAATCTTTCTACCCCCGGGTTTAGTGTGGGGCAAATTCCTCTTCCCCCGAATTTTGGTGTAGGACGAATCCTGCTACTTCCAAATTTAATACAAGATGTAGCTAAGTAGAGGAGATAAAAATCCAAGGGAATGAAAATAAAAAAAATATTTAACCAAGTAATTCAATTTCTTAAGGGAGTGTATTATGAATTGCGCAAAGTTAATTGGCTTTCCCGCAAAGAAATGGTCGCTTCAACTTTAGTGGTTATAGTCCTGGTAATTGTTGTTGCATTTTTTGTTGGGATGATTGATTTTTTTCTTGCTAAAATATTAGATATTATCCTTTAAAGGAATTTTGAAAAATGGAAAAAAACTGGTATATTGTGCATACTTATTCAGGATATGAAGACAAAGTTAAATCAACTCTGGAGAAGACAGTTGCTAATCTGAGTTTAGAAGAAAAAATTTCCAAGATTGTCGTCCCAACCGAAGAAGTGGTAGAAATTAGAAAAAATAAGCGACAGGTTAAAAAACGCAAATTTTTCCCTGGCTATGTAATTGTAGAAATGGCAGTTGACAATCAAACTTATTGGATAATAAGAAACACACCCGGGGTAACTGGGTTTTTGGGTGGAGTTAAACCTATTCCTTTGCCGGAGGAAGAAATAAAGAATATTATGAATTTAGCCAGCGGACAACCAAGTGCTAAACCGCGCTTAGCCGTACTTTTTGAAAAAGGTGAAACAGTAAGAATTATTGAAGGACCTTTTCGTCATTTCATTGGTGTGATTGAAGAAGTAAACGAAGAACATGCTAAAGTTAAAGTGATGGTAACAATTTTTGGTCGACCTACACCAGTAGAATTGGATTTTCTTCAGGTAGAAAAAATATAAACACAACTATAAAACGATATAAACGATGAAAAAAATATTCATCCTTCGTAGTACTACGGACGCCGTCGTCCATAGCCATGGACTATGCCCGTCCTCCGCAGTAGCACTGCTACGGAGGATGGAGCGTCGGACGAGAACGGGCGATTACGGTGATGCGAGGTCAGGTGCTGATTTATCGCTGTAATCGTACCAAGTAAGGAGTAGATAATGGCAAAAAAAGTTAAAACACAAATTAGGTTACAGATTCCTGCTGGTAACGCTACTCCCGCACCACCGGTTGGTCCGGCTTTAGGACAACATGGAATAAATATTATGGAATTCTGTAAACAGTTTAATGAACGAACAAAAAGTCAAGAATTCGGAACAATTATTCCGGTGATTATCACTGTCTATGAAGACCGTTCTTTCAGTTTTATTACCAAAATGCCTCCAGTTTCTGCACTACTTAAGAGAGCGGCTGGTTTAGCTAAAGCGGCGGGTGATCCGGGACGGAGTAAAATTGCTCAACTGACGAAAAAACAAATTGAAGGAATAGCTAAAGTTAAACTTGCTGATTTGAATACTACCGATTTAGAAGCAGCAATGCGTATAGTTGAAGGAACTGCACGAAGTATGGGAATTGAGATAGTAAAAAAATGAAAAAGTGAATGGTAAGAAAATGGGAAGGAGAAATAGATGCCGGGCAAAAAATATAATGAAGTAAATAAACTAGTCGAAAAAACTAAACTTTGCAGTTTAGAAGAGGCAATTGATTTAGCAAAAAAGACGACTTATGCTAAATTTGATGAAACGGTAGAATTACATCTTAACTTAGGAGTAAATCCAAAACATTCTGATCAGGTTGTTCGGGGGATAGTTGTTTTACCTCACGGTATAGGAAAATCAAAAAGAGTTGCGGTAATTGCCAAGGGTGAAAAACTTAAAGAAGCCAAGGCAAGTGGTGCTGATTTTGTTGGTTCAGAAGAACTGATTGAAAAAATTAGTAAGGGTTGGTTGGAATTTAATTGTTTAATTGCTACATCTGACATGATGAAAGAGTTAGCAAAATTAGGTAAACTCTTAGGACCAAAAGGATTGATGCCAAACCCAAAGGCCGGTACAGTAACGATGGATATTGCCCGAACGGTGAAAGAAGTCAAAGCAGGACGTATTGAATTCAAAGTTGATTCCTATGGGATTGTTCATAGCCCAATTGGCAAGATATCTTTTCCTAAGGAAAAACTGTTAGAAAATGCGAAAATTTTGCTTGAAGCAATTATCCGTGCAAAACCTCCTTCGGCTAAAGGACAGTATCTAAAAAAGATTATTCTCTCCACAACGATGGGACCGGGAATAAAAATTAATCCTACCCAAAAATTTGTATAACACGAATAAACCCGAATGAAAAAAAACTCGCGAATATTCGCAAATTAAAAAATTCGTGTGCACTCGGGTTAAAATTCGTAAAAATTCGTGAATAAAGAGTTTGTTCATCTTCACAATCATACCGAATATTCACTCCTTGATGGTGCCTGCCGGATTGTTGATGAGCGGGGACAACCTGCCGAACTTTTACGCTGGGTAAGTACTTGTCTTCATCCCGCCTTAGCCATAACTGACCATGGCAATATGTTTGGAGCAATAGAATTCTACCGTGCTTGTTTGGTTTTAGGGATAAAACCAATTATTGGTTGTGAAGTTTATATAACATCGCAATCAAGATTTACGAAAAAAATCTTTGGTCCGAGGAATGATACACTTGCGAAAGGAGGGATTTCAATTGAACTGGAAACTAACCATCTTACTCTTTTGGCCAGTGATGAAACTGGTTACAAAAACTTGATGAATTTGGTAACCATTGGTTATTTAGAAGGTTATTATTACCGTCCACGGATTGATAAAGAAGTATTAGAAAAATATCATCAGGGTTTAATCGTTTTGTCCGGTTGCCTGAAAGGAGAGATTCCCCGCCTACTTCTGCAAGGGAAAAAGGAGGAAGCAAAAAATAAAGTTGATTATTTTTGCCAAATTTTTGGTAAAGAAAATTTTTATTTAGAATTGATGGATAATGGTATGCCGGAACAGAAAAAACTTATTCCTTTACTTTTAGAATTAAGCAAGATGATGGATGTAAAAGTAGTTGTCACTAACGATTCTCATTATTTGAAAAAGGATGATGCTTATGCCCATGATGTTCTCCTTTGTATTGGGACGGGAAAAAAACTTAACGAAAAAGAAAGATTGCGTTTCCCAACTAACGAGTTCTATTATAAATCAGCAGAAGAAATGTGTCAGTTATTTTCCTACTCTCCTCAAGGTTTGAAAAATACATTAACAATTGCCGAGAAGTGTAATTTAGAAATTTCTTTTAACCAGTTATACTTGCCAGAATATCTTCTCCCGGGTGAAGGATATCTTGACCTTGATGAGTATTTGGCAACTCTTTGTTATCAAGGGCTAAAGGAAAGATATAAAGAAGTTAGACCCGAAATAGAAAAACGTTTACGTGACGAATTGGGTTTAATTAGAAAAATGGGTTACGCTGGATATTTTCTCATTGTTTGGGATTTTGTCCAGTATGCGAAGAAAGAAAGTATTCCCATTGGTCCAGGGAGAGGTTCTGGTGCTGGCTCGTTGGTTGCTTATGTTTTAGGAATAACTAATATTGACCCCTTGAAGTATGGTTTACTTTTCGAACGCTTTCTTAATCCGGAAAGACGTACTTTACCTGATTTGGATATTGATTTTTCTGACACCGGGAGAGAAAAAGTAATCAACTATGTAAAAGAAAAATACGGCAAAAAAAATGTTGCTCAGATTATTACCTTTGGTTCAATGGATGCACGATTAGCGGTACGTGATGTGGGACGAGTGCTTGATCTATCTTTGTCCTTAGTTGACCGGATTGCTAAACTTATCCCTTTTGGTTCAACGATTTTCAATGCTTTGCAGACGGTACCCCAACTGAAAAGTGAATTTGAAGAAAATGAATCAGTAAGGCAAATGCTTACGATTGCTCAAAAACTTGAAGGTTTAAAAAGGCATACGGGTGTGCATGCGGCGGGGATTGTTATTGCTAAAGAAGAAATAACCAACTTCACTCCTTTAGCCAAACAGCCAAGTAGTGAAGTGATTATTACTCAGTATAACGATGATTCTCTACTTAGGTTGGGTATGCTAAAGATTGATTTTCTTGGTTTGCGGAACCTAACTATTGTTGAGGATACACTCAACCTAATTCAGCAAAGAAAAAAAATAGAACTTACCCGCGAAACAATTTCCCTCGATGACAAAAAAACTTTCCAACTACTTGGTGAAGCAAAAACAATTGGAGTTTTCCAATTAAGTTCGGCAGGGATGCGTGACCTTTTACGTAAACTTAAACCGACAATTTTTGAAGATTTGATCGCTTTAATCTCTCTTTATCGTCCAGGACCGATGGGTTCGGGGATGCTTGATGAATTCGTTTTACGCAAACATAATTCAGCGAGAATAAAATATGAACATCCACTATTGGAGCCGATACTTAAAGAAACTTACGGAGTAATTGTTTACCAGGAACAAGTAATGCGTATTGCTACTGATTTGGCTGGATTCGCGCCGGCGGAAGCGGATATTTTGCGTCAGGCAATGGGTAAAAAAATACCTGAAGAAATTGAACGTGGACGTGGTCGCTTTCTTGAAGGAGCAAAAGAAAAAAATCTTGACCGAAGGGTGGCGAATAAAATTTTTGATTTTCTTGTCCATTTTGGGGGTTATGGATTTAATAAATCGCATGCTGCCGCTTATGCTTTACTTGCTTACCAAACTGCTTTCTTGAAAGCAAATTATCCAATAGAATATATGACTGTTCTTTTAAGCAATGAAATTGGTCGTTCAACCTTAGAAAAGAATCGTCTTGCTGAATATATTAACGAAACAGAAGAAATGGGAATAGAGATTTTTCCTCCCGATATCCAACACAGTTTTACTTATTTTGCTATTGAAACTCATAACGGTAAAGACTTCGGTAAACTTAGTCCTGATGAACAGAAGGAAGGTATTCGTTATGCACTTTCGGCAATAAAAAATGTTAGTGAAGGAGCCGGAGAAAAAATTGTTCAGGAAAGAGAAAAGGGTGGCAAATATAAATCTTGGGAAGATTTCCTCTGGCGGTCAGTCAGTACTGACTGGCGGTCGGTGAGTACCAACTGGCGGTCGGTTGGTAGTGAACGAACCGCACTAAACCGCAAAACATTAGAAAGTTTAATCAAAGCTGGTGCCTGTGATTGTTTTCTTCAACCACGAGCACAACTTTTCGCCAGTTTAGATGCACTTTTAGAAAAGATTTCTCGTGAACAGCGTTCAGCCCAACAAAGTTCTTTTTTCAGCAATTTGGATTTAACTTTAGAGAAAACAATTAAGATTGCGCCGGTAAATGAATGGCCGGAACATCTTCTTCTCAACTATGAGAAAGAAATGCTTGGTTTTTATCTTTCCGGTCATCCTTTAGCTCGTTGGAGTAAAGAACTTAAACTTTATTCTACTTGCAGTTTGGCGCAATTAAAAAATGAGCCTGAACTTTTTGAGAATACAAATGTCCGTTGTGCCGGGATGATTGTCAATGTGAAACGACTTATTTCTAAAGAGAAAAAAGAACAATATGCACGGTTTAAATTAGAAGATTTAGATGATGAAATTGATGTGCTTGTTTTCCCTAGGGCTTACGCTAATGGGTTAGGAAAATATCTTATTCCTAATACAATGGTTGTTGTTACCGGTAGAGTTAATTTCCGGGAAGAAAAAATTGAACTAATTACGGAAAATATTTTATCTTTCCCTGAAGCACGGGAAAAATATATCCACCAGATTTGGATAAAACTATCCGCTACTGCTTTGGAAGATATTTTCTTAGAAAAATTGAAAAAAATTTTAGAGAGACGTCCTGGACAATGTAAAGTTGGATTCCGTTTACTTAGTCCGAAAGAGAAAGAATTATTAATCGAAAGTGGTTTAATGGTCAGTCCAAAAGAAGAACTGGTTTCCGAGATCGAAAAACTTCTCGGTAAAGAAGCAATAGAATTTACTACTTCTTGAGGTGATTACCTCTTTCTTATGAATTTATCTCTCCTTTTTATTTGCCTACTGATGGGTTTTACTTCTCTGATTGTCCAAACTTTGCTTATTCGCGAATTTTTGGTAACTTTTTATGGTAATGAATTGATCATTGGTATAATCCTTGCTAACTGGCTCATCCTTGAAGGTTTAGGTAGTAGCCTTTTTTCCCGCTTGGCAACGAAAATTAGGAAACCGGTAATCTTCTATGTTTTTCTCCAAATTGGTATTTCTTTATGTTTTCCACTAAGTGTATTTTTAACCCGGATAACCAAAAATTTTTTTGCTATAAGTCTTGGCGAAATGGTTGGTATAGTTCCTATCTTTTTGTCTTCTTTTTTTATTTTGGCACCTCTAAGTCTTCTTGATGGAATAGAATTTCCTTTTGCTTGTCGGCTTTATTCAGATTTCAGCGGAAGACCTCTGGAATCAGCAGGTAAAGTTTATATCTTAGAAGCACTTGGTTTCATCATCGCTGGTCCAGTTTTTACTTATCTTTTAATTACTCGTTTTTATTCACCACAAATTGCTTTAATTGTTGCTTTTTTAAATCTTCTTTCTGCATTTTTTCTTTTGTCGGTGAGCACCGACTGGCGTTCAAAAAAGAAAAAATGTTTAGTAGTTAATCTTTTGGTTATTTTTTTGTTTATCTTGAATATATATCTTCTCTTTTCTAATTTTGCTCAAAAAATACAAATTTTTTCAATCACTCAACAATGGAAAGGACGAGAAATAATTTCCTATCAAAATTCAATTTATGGTAATCTTAGTGTAATTAAAGCCGGTGAGCAATATACTTTTTATAGTGACGGTTTGCCAATAATTACTGCTCCTTATCCGGATATCATTTGGGTTGAAGAATTTGTTCATTTTAGTTTGTTGGCACATTCTAAACCGGAAAATATACTTTTAGTTAGTGGTGGTGCAGGTGGCGTATTGAAAGAAATCTTGAAACATCCGGTAAGAAAGGTTGACTATACTGAACTTGACCCAGCACTAATTAAATTGGTAGAGAAATATCCGACCCCGCTTACTAAAGAAGAATTAAATGACCCACGAGTGAATCTTATTTATACTGATGGTAGAAGGTTTGTAAGAGAACAACTAAAGAAAAGAGGTGATTACCTCAAATATGATCTTATTCTACTTAATTTACCTGCACCGTCAACTTTACAGTTGAACCGGTTTTATACCGTAGAATTTTTTCATTCAATAAAGAAAATAGTTAAACCCGACGGAATTTTTGTTTTTTCTTTACCCGGTTCTTTAACTGCACTGAGCACCGAACTGCGTAATTTAAATGGTTCAATCTTGAACACTCTCAAAGAAGTTTTTCCGCAGGTAAAAATTATTCCGGGTGATAACAATCTCTTCCTTGCTTCGTCTAACTCAGTAGAAATTAGTGCTAAAATTTTTCAAGAGAATCTAAAAAAGCGTAAAATTGAAACCAAACTACTAACTTCTTCTTATCTTAATTGGCGTTTTGATGAACGCTGGTTTAGTTGGTTTAGACAAGCAATGGGTGATTTTTCACAGGTGAGAAAAAATTATGACCTTTCCCCGAGAGGTCTATTTTATCAACTTACCTATTGGAATGCACTTTCCTCACCTACCTTCAACAAATTTTTCCAATTTCTGGGAAGGATAAATTTCTTTTCTATTTTTTTACTGATATTCATTTTTAGTATTTTCTTATTTCTTTTTCTCAAATTAAGACCAAAATATAGTAAATTTGTTCCTTTGTATGCAGTGATGACGACCGGTTTTTTAGGAATAACTTTTGATTTAATTTTCATTTTTGTCTATCAATCATTTTACGGATATGTATATCATCATCTTGCACTTTTAGTGACGGCTTTTATGGCGGGATTAACTTTCGGTGGTTGGTTAATGACAAAAAATTTAGGTCGGATTAAAAAAGATATTCTTTCATTTATGACAATAGAATTCTTAATAGTTATTTTTTCTTTAGTAATTATCCCTCTCTTGATTTCGCTCAAAGGTAGTAGAAACGAATCTACTTTTATCTTTTTTCTTTTAGCCAGTGTTGTAGGTTTCTTGGTAGGTTTAGAATTTCCTTTAGCAAATAAGATTTATCAACAGGAGTCTTCGGCAGGCTCAGACCCTGAGTTTATTGAAGGGAAAGGGGTAGGAAGTCAGGAAGTTAGGGAGTTAGGAAGTACTGCAGGAGTAGTTTATGCCAGTGACCTTTTTGGTGCATATATAGGCGCATTGATTGTTTCGGTAGGTTTAATTCCGTTAATTGGTGTAGTTCAAACTTTAATTCTTTTAGCGGTACTGAAAATTAGCAGTTTAACTTTCCTTCTACAAAAATCTGTGTAATCGGTGATTGCTTTTAACTCCAGACACCGGGGATATAGCGGTTACAGAATTTGCATTTACCATGCTTGCCGATATTATTTTCTAAGACGGTAAAACCTACCCGACGGATAAGTATTTTCTGACAATCCGGGCAATAGGTATGTTCACCCGGATGCCCGGGCACATTGCCGATATAGACAAATTTCAGTCCTTGCGCGAGAGCAATTTCTCTTGCTTTCTCTAAAGTTTCTACCGGTGTCGGATTAAGATTTTTTAATTTATATAACGGCCAGAAACGAGTAAAATGTAGCGGTGTTTGGTCATCGAGATTTTCTTTTATCCAAAGGGACATCGCTTTAATTTTTTCCGGGTCATCATTTAGTGTGGGAATAACTAAATTAGTAATTTCTAAATGGACACCATTTTTTTTTAAAATTTTTAAAGTATCTAATGTTCTTTCTAAAAATCCTTCTGAAATTTTTTCATAAAATTCCGTTGTGAATGCTTTCAGGTCAACATTTGCACCATCAAGATATTGAGCAATTTCTTTTGCTGGTTCAGGATTAAGTGAACCGTTAGAATGATACATACTTTTCAGTTTATGTTTTTTGGCTAATTTTGCAGTGTCTAACATATATTCAAAAAAGATAGACGGCTCAGTATAAGTGTAGGCAATACTTGGACATTGATATTCTGAAGTTTTTTTTACTACTTCTTCCGGGGGGAGAGAATAATTTTGTGTCTCTTCAGGTGGGAATTGGGAAATCTGCCAGTTCTGGCAGAATTTGCAACGGAAATTACAGCCAGCGGTAGCAATAGAAAAAATTTTTGTCCCGGGAAGAAAATGAAATAAAGGTTTTTTTTCAATTGGATCAATATGTGCAGCACACGGTAAACCATAAACTAAAGAGTACAATTTACCATTTTTTGGTTCTCTTGCCCGGCACCAACTTCTTTGTCCCTCGGTCAACTTACATCCACGAGGACATAATTCACATTGGACGGTATTTTTATCAATTTTCTTATAATATTTTGCCTCGTGGATGAAGGGCAACGAACTCGTAGCGAACGCTTTAGTGAGCAGTCCACCGGTTAAATGACCCAAACCAAGAGCAAAGGTCAGAGCACAACCATCTCTTAAAAAAGTACGCCGGCTACAATTTTTTTCCCAGAAATTCATTTTGAGTTACATTTGATTACACGGATTTCTAAAAAACGATTACACTGATTACTTATTGATAGTGTATTATCTGTGTAATCTGGTCTATAATCTGTGTAATCAGTCCGTTTATTAATCTTCAGCAATCAAATTCCAGATAAAATGAGCGAAAATATCCGGGACAATGATAGTATCTCGGTTTCCACTGCGGGTTAATGCTTGGTTTAATTCTTCACGGATGCGGGGCACACCGGTCAATTCAAAAATAAGGTCAACTTTTGCGCCCAGTTTAGCAATTTCTCCTGGGTTTTCATAGACCGGAATACCTCTTTCTCGGGCTAATCTTACTCCTTCAGTAACGACCAGTTTTTCGCTCACCGCAAGAACTTTTACCCCTTTCGCTTCTCTCTCTAAAAACTTCTTCAACATTACACTGCCAATTCTTCCTAAACCCACAATTACTACATTTACTACTCGGTCATCCATTTACATCCCTCCTCTCATTCTCAATAAGGGAATAATTCCCTTCATTGTGTTCGGTCGCTCGGACACTCCTGCCTCGCCGGCAGGCGGGTCGTTAGTCCGAGACGCCCTCACTGTCAACCCTTTAAGTGGTGTTACTCTTAGCTTTCAGTTACCCGGAATATTTCTTCAGGAGTAGTAATCCCTTGGATAACTTTTTTCCAACCATCCTCCCGGAGTGTCTTCATTCCTTTTTTTCTTGCTTTTTCTCTTAATATGTTAATGTTTGCCTTTTCCATAATTAATTCACGTAAATCTTCTTCAATGACCATTAGTTCAAAAATACCAATCCGACCCCGATAACCAGTTTGATGACACATTTTGCATCCTTTACCTCGGTAGAAGACAAGCCCTTCGGTTGCCTGATTAATACCGAAATTATTGATTAATTCTGTAGGTGGTTCATATTTTTCTTTACAGTTGGTGCAGATAGTTCTTACCAATCGCTGGGCAAGCACACCGAGAACTGCCGAAGAAATCATAAATGGTTCAACATCCATCTCAATAAGCCGAGTAATTGCTCCGCTAGCGTCATTAGTATGCAAAGTGCTTAAAACAAGACGACCAGTCAATGCTGCACGAATAGCAATTTCGGCTGTTTCTAAGTCACGTATTTTACCAAGCATAATTACATCAGGGTCTTGTCGTAAAACTGCCCGCAGACCGTTTGCAAAAGTGAAACCTATTTCAGAATTTATCTCCGTTTGATTAATCCCTTTTAAGAGATATTCACGAGGGTCCTCAAGGGTGACGATATTTTTTTCCGGTGAACTAATCTTTTGCAAAGCAGCATAGAGGGTAGTTGTTTTTCCACTTCCCGTTGGACCAGTGACCAGAATAATGCCATACGGTTTTTTAATTAGTATTCGAAACTTTTCTAATATCTCTGTCTGGAAACCCAATTTTTCTAAAACAACCCGAGTTGCGCCTCGGTCAAGGATACGGAGGGCAACTTTTTCACCAAAGGCAACTGGTAAAGTGGACACTCGACCTGAAAAACGGCTATAAACACTGTTTTTTTGATATGGGCTCGTCAGAGCCAGTATAAAATATATTTGCAAATTTGGTCAAATTAGAGGTTTGACCTTTGAAACTGTTCTTTGAATTTTGAAAAATAAATCCTGTTCGGGGTATTGTCTGGGTAGCCATAGGATATTGCGACCGCCATGCTTGACCCATTCTGCTGGTAGCCACCAGAGTTCTCTGCGAAGCGTAGAAATATTCCAATGTTGTACTTCTTTGGGCAGACATAGATATTGAAAAGATAAAACCAAGTCGTAAGCCCAGAGAATGATCTCCATATAAGTTGCATTTGCCCAGAAACTGCGAGTTGGAATCTTCGCCATAAAAAAAGAATTCTTGAACTCCCGAAGTAAAAGTTCTTGAAAACCCCTCTCTAAGTAGAATCTCCAGACACCTTCTGGAGTAAGGTTTAAGTTGGTAACTAACGCTCTGCGATAAACATATTTCTTGAAGGTGAAAAGACTTCTTTGAACTTCTTCTGGTTCCAGTTCTTTGGGTCGCCTGATAGCAATAAAACGATGTTCTTTTTTGAAACTTGCTACTGGGAAAGTAAAGGCAGTTGCTTCCCAACCCTTGGCAAATTCGTGGTAGTGTGAAGATACAATTCGTTCTTTGAGTGATTTGTGCATTCTGGCAACTATGGCATAGCCAATATCTCTTTCGTCTAAAGGAACTACAATTTCCTTGCCATAGAAGGAAGAATCCAGCCGTGTGCGGACTCTGGATAAAGTTATGGTGCTTGGCAGTTTTTCTATGATTGGCTCTAAAAAGCTCCATGCAGACTTTGCAGGATGAACATTGCCAGGTCTTAACTCCATAGACAGTGAAAAACCAGTTCTGCCTTCGCTGGAAATCAATGGAGCATAAGAACGTTTCCCATGGTATCTGGGATTGTAACCCATCTCTGCTGATTGTTGATGTCCAAAAACAGTTAGTACCGTCATATCCGCATCTATGATGGTAGAATAAAGTATCCCAAGACGCTGGAATAGTTTGGCTCGGAGTTTGTCGTGCGCTTGCCGGAGACTCTGAAGACTTTGTTGATTGAATCTCCAAAGAAATGTTCTTAAAGTATCCCGATGAGGAAAATCTGTAAAACCCAGTATAGGAGGAATAAGTCCATTGGAAATCAATGACTTGGTATCTTCTATTCGTCCAATTCCAGCAACAATTGCAAATATATGTGCCAGAAAGACATCTGCTGGATGATATTCTTTGGAATGGTATTTGGGCCAATGGACATAACTTTGAAGGAAGCGGCGTAAGCCAATTGATTTGCAAAACTGCGTAAAAAGGCTTAGTCCACCCCAACGAGTTAAACCTATGGCTCCGAATATAAATTTGAATTTTCTTAGTCCTTTTGGCATCTTGCACAATTATACCATTTTGGCAGGATTGTGTAAAGCCCATTTTATCGTGAATAAATTTAGTTATCATAGCCGTTTTTCAGGTCGAGTGCATATTTAACATTTTTCTTTTTTATTATTTTAGAGTTTTGATAATGTCAAGTATTTTTTCAACTTCTATAGGTTTATATAGACAGCCCGAAATACCAATTGTCTTCTTTGCTTCTTCATATTTTTCCGGGTAAGCAGTCATAAAAATAGCTTGCAACTGAGGGTGTCTCTCTCTCAATTTGGTATATAATTTTATTCCACTTTCATCCCCAAGAACAATATCTAAAAAAACAAGGTCAAATTCTTCTTCTTTAGCTAATTTTTCTGCTTCAGCGACAGTTTTTGCCATCTTAAAAGAATGTTTTTCTTTTTCTAAGATCTTCGCAAAGAACCCAAGTATGGTTTCGTCGTCATCAACTACCAATATACGTAGTTTAACCTTAGGTTTATCCTGCTGGATACTGCTAATTATTGTAGTTACTTGGCTGACATCAAAAGGTTTATAAATAGAAGCAATTACTTCTTCTTTTTTTGCCTGCTCAAGTATTTCTTCTACGGCGTAACCAGTCATCATCACGACGGAAATTTCTTGATTAATTTTTCTTATTTCTCGATAGGTTTCCAAACCATCTATTCCCGGCATTTTTACATCCAGAAAACAAATATCAAAAGTTTTCTCTTTTACTAATTCTATCGCCCGGTAGTCATCTTCTGCTTCAGTTACTTCTACCCCTTGTGCTACTAAAAGACGACGGAAAAAATCACGAATAATCCTTTCATCGTCAACAACTAAAACCTTCATTTTTTGTTTACTCCCTGCCGGTGGTTGCGGAACCACTGCCGGGGAAGGATTCGAACCTTCACTAACGAGTCCAGAGCCCGTCGTGCTACCATTACACAACCCGGCAATAGTGACAGTTAACAGTTATTAGTGATTAGTTATTAGTTAAAGAACAACACCGAAAAACTTAAGAAATATTTCCGCTGTTCTCTTTTTTTGTTTCCGCGGAATCTGTGGATTTCTTCTCTGCGTTCTCCGCGGCTCCTTTTTTTAGTTCATCAACATAATTTAGTTGCAGGTCAGCCAAAATATTATTCAGAAATTTTTCTTCCTTTTCGGTAAGATTATCCTTAGTTTTTTCTTTAAGCATGAGTAACATATCAATCGTTGTTTTTGCTTGTTCAAGGTCGCGTTCAACCTTACCACTTAAAGGATTAGCGATCTTACCTAAATATTGTAAAGCAAGCGTAGAAAGGGAAAGAACTAAACCAGTAAAGTAAGAACTATCTTTTTCTTTTTTCTCCATTTTTTTTCTGGTTTATACCCGAATTACACAGATTTTTAATTACGATTACACCGATTAAGGATTCATTTTTTATCTGTGTAATTTGGTCTTTTAATCTGTGTAATCATTTTTATATTAATTTTTTTGCTTGTTTTATCCTTTTAATTACTCGTTCTTTACCTAAAAGTTCTAACATCTGGAATAAACAAGGACCTTCGGTTCTGCCGGAAACAGCTACTCTTAAAGGGTGAAACACTTCTCTGGTATTAAAATTATTTTCGGTGCAATATTTACGAACAATTTCTTCCAAATGGTCAGCATTAAAATTTTCTTCCTTATTTAAAAGTTTTGTTAAATCGTCCAAAATTTTATCCACCTCTTCTTTACGAAGAATTTTATTTACTGCTTCTTCACGATAGATAATCTCTTCTTTAAAAAAAAATTCTAATAGATTTGCAATATCGGTTAGAAGTTTAATTTTTTCCTGTTCAAGAGCAACTACTTTTTTTATATAATTCTCGTCAGTATACTCAGTGATTAAGTTTACCTTTTTTAACTCTTCCCGTGCATAGAGGTAAAATTTTTCAATTGGCATTTGCCGAATATGTAAACCGTTCAACCAGAGAAGTTTCTGAAGATCAAATACTGCCGCTGCTTTCCCGCATCTTTCTAAAGAGAATTTTTTAATCAACTGTTCAGAGGAAAAAATTTCTTCACTTTCTTTTGTTCCCCAGCCAAGAAGAGCTAAATAATTGATTAAAGCCTCTGGTAGATAACCCTGTTTTTTATACTCAAGCACAGAGACTGCACCATGTCTCTTGGATAATCTTCCCCGGTCAAGACCAAGAATCATTGGAAAATGAACAAATTCTGGTGGTTGCCAGTTATATGTTTGGTAAAGCAGAATTTGTCGTGGAGTATTAGAAATATGGTCATCGCCACGTAAAACATGGGTAATTTCCATTAAATGGTCATCAATTACTACCGCAAAATTGTATGTTGGCACTAAATCAGATTTTAAGAGGACAAAATCGTCAAGAAGCAGATTTTCAAATTTTACTTCTCCGTGGATTAAATCAATAAATTTTGTTTCGCCTTTTCTTGGTGTTTTAAAACGAATGACTGATTTGCGTCCTTGTTTTTCGTATTCTTCTCTTTCTTCTTTGGTTAAATAACGACAACGCCCATCATATTTTGGTGGTTTTTTTTCGGCTAATGCTGACTGACGAATATCTTCTAATTCTTCCGGTGTACAATAGCAATAGTATGCTTTCTCTTCTTGAAGAAGTAGGTTAGCATATTTTTTATAAATCTCTAATCTTTCCATTTGGAAATAAGGACCCTCATCCCAGTTCAATCCAAGCCACTCTAATCCTTCAATAATCACTTTGATTGCTTCTTCAGTAGACCGTGTGCGGTCGGTATCTTCAATCCGTAAGATAAATTTTCCTCGGTTTTGGCGGGCAAAAAGCCAGTTATATAAGGCAGTTCTTACACTACCTAAATGAAGATAACCTGTTGGTGAAGGGGCAAAACGAACTCTTACGCTCATTCAAAAAACCTCGTTAATCGGTTAATTTACCCCGCTAATTCATACTCCCGAAATTTACGACGAACCTGCATTACAAAATGACGACTCTCGCTTCTACTATGAATTAACGGGGTTCAGTTTAGTCCATTGTGTCCATTGTTTCCATTGTTTCAGGTAAGTTTGTTAACGGTCAAAACGGACCAAACGGTCAAAACGAATTAGTAAATGACTTTATTTAGTGGATATTCAATTATCCCTTCCGCACCAGCTTCTTTAAGTTTAGGGATAATTTTCTTTACTTCTTTCTCAGGTAATACTACCTCAATAGCAATCCAGCCGGGTAAGGTTAACCGCGAAACTGTAGGACGTTTTAAAGAAGGTAAAAACTGCATTATTTTAGCAAGATTTTTTTCTTGCAAATTCATTTTTAATCCGACCATTCCTTCCGCATTAAGTGCACCTTTAAGAAGTAAGAAAAGGTTTTCCATTTTTTTTCTTTTTTCTTTATTTTTCCATGCATTTAGATTAGTGATAAAACGGGGAGTGGAAACGATTACATCTTCAATTATCCGTAGTTTATTTGCTTTCAAAGAACTGCCAGTTTCGGTTATTTCTACAATCGCATCAGCTAAATTAGGCACTTTTGCTTCGGTTGCTCCCCAGGAAAATTCTACGCTTGCCTTAACCTTATTTTTTGCCAGATATTTTTTTACCAAGTTTACTGCTTCGGTAGCAATCCGTTTATTTTCCAGACTTTTCACTGAACGGATTGACGAATTTTCGGGTACTGCGAGTACCCAGCGCACTGGGCGTAAGCCAGATTTTGCGTAGACAAGTTCACCGATTTCTTTAACTTTTGCTTCACTTTCACAAATCCAGTCATAACCAGTAATCCCACAATCAAAGACACCCTGCTCAACATATTTAGCAATTTCCTGTGCCCGGACAAGAACAATTTCCAATTCTTCATCATCGCAGGAAGGGAAATAGGAACGTTCCGAAGGATAAATTTTTATTCCGGCTTTGCGGAAAAGTTCTAAGGTTGTTTCTTGGAGGCTACCTTTCGGTAAACCAAGTTTTAGGCGCATTTTTTTTCCTCCGTAAAAGTTTTTCTATTTTACTATATTAGGAAGTTTCTGTCAAGGATAACAAAGGTTGACAGTAAAAAAAAAATAAGTTATAATAAAAAAACATTATGGTAAAACGAACTTATCAACCTTCACGGCGGAAAAGAAAAAAGACACACGGTTTCCGGATGAGGATGCGTACCCCCGGTGGACGAAATGTATTGAGACGGAGACGGGGAAAGGGACGTTACCGACTTACTCCTTAGAGGCTTAGAAATTTGAAAAATTTCTATGCGGTAGGGGTAGTTTGAAGGGGAAAAGGTTCAACTGGTTCACCATCCCGAGCGAAGTCGAGGGAACGGTTGCCACTTCAATAGGGTGACAGCGGAGAAATGCAACGAATAGAAGCATTTCGCAGCACTAGAGGGGCGATAGCCCTGATGGACAAGATTGTGGCAAAGTTGCTATCTTGTGCAAGAAATACAGTTTTTCTAAAACTGAACGATTAACCAAAAATAAAGAATTCAGGCGTATTTTTCGGGAAGGTAAATCCTTTTCTAATCAGTATTTGACAATTTACATTTACCAACATCCTCCTACGGAGGGTAAGCAAATACGTTTGGGTTTGGTGGTAAGTCGGAAACTCGGTAAAGCAGTTAGAAGGAATAAACTAAAACGGCGTTTGCGTGAGATTTTTCGTCTCCATAAACATTTGCTTAAACCCGGTCTAGATATAATTTTTTTACCTCGTAATCAAGCAGTAGATTATGATTTTCAAGAACTGAAGAAGAGTGTATTGTCAATTTTTAAACGAGCAAAGCTTTTTTGTAACACGAATCCCGTAAATGAAATTCTACGGGACGAATAACGAACCAAATCAACACGAATGAAAAAGATAATTTTGTTTTTGATAAAAGTTTACCAGAAGGTTTCTGCTTTTTTGCCGGCAAGTTGCCGGTTTTATCCTTCTTGTTCAGAGTATGCCTATCAGGCAATTGCTCAATACGGTTTATTGAAAGGCGGATTTTATAGTATGAAGAGATTACTGCGTTGTCATCCCTTAAATCCCGGTGGTTATGACCCGGTAGAGAGGGTTCATCTATGCAAAGAAATGTAATTTTAGCAACTATTCTTTCCTTACTGGTTATTTTGGTTTGGTATAGATTTTTTCTTCCTCGTTTTTCTCCACCAATGACTGAGACGGAGAAACCGCCACTTTTAGAGAAAAGGAGTGTAATTCCTCCCCCATTAGAATTGAGACCAGAAGTTAAAGAAAGAGAAGAGGTGATTACCGCAAAGGAAATAACCGTTGACCTGGGGAAAAAAAATCTTACTTTTACTACCGCTGGTGCGGGAGTTAAACACTGGATTCTTAAAGAAAAAAATAAAACAATTGATTTAGTTCTGGGAAATAAAGAGAATAATTTTTTCCTTTCCACTTTACCTGAATTAAATTACGAATTATTAAGTCAAGATGAAAGAAAAATAATATTCCAGACAGTTACCTCGGAAAATATTTCAATCAAAAAGACTTACGAATTTATTGATGACCCTTACTTTGGTTATCTTGACCTTGAAATTACTAATCTTGCAAATAAAGAAAAACAATTTATCTTTCCTTTACTTAATCTTGGTCCAGGGTTAGGTACTGATGAAAAAGGATTAAAAGAAAATATTAGCCATCTCCGTGCTTTAGGTTATCGGAATAAATTGGTAGAAAAACTTAAGTTTAATACTTTTGATGGTAACTGGTCCTGGTTCGCTATTGATAATCGTTACTTTTTAGCGGCACTTTTGCCGGAGACAAAGGTTGATACGCTTATCGTGGAGAAAGTTAACCAGCAAAAGATACCATCACTGAAAATAAACAGTAACATATCCCTTCCGGCAAAAAGTAAAGTTACTTTCCGTTTTCGTTTTTATCTTGGTCCAAAAAAATATAATGATTTAAAAAAATACGAACTTGGACTGGAAAAAACAGTTGACTTTGGTCTTTTTGCAGAAATAAGCAAGGGTGCACTTTACAGTATGAACTGGCTTTACAAAGTGACTGGTAATTACGGTTTGGCGATTATCATTTTAACTTTATTTTTACAAATTCTCCTTTTCCCTTTAACCAAGAAAAGTTTTCAAGCAAGTTTAGCGATGAAAAAAATGCAACCTTTGATTAACGAATTGAAACTGAAATATAAGGATGACCCGAAAAGATTCCAGGCAGAACTTTTCAATCTTTATCGGGGAAAAGGGGCTAATCCTTTTAAAGGATGTTTACCGATGATTTTACAAATACCAATCTTCTGGGCACTTTTTGTTGCTTTACAGAATGCTTATGAATTAAGAGGGGCAGAATTTATCCTCTGGATTAAAGACCTTTCTCATCCGGATACACTTTTTCATCTCGGGAATATACCGGTAAATATTTTACCTTTGTTAATGGGAGGGTTAATGCTTTTTCAACAGAAATTAACCACCGTCGCTACTGACCCGACACAGAAACAAATGATGTACCTGATGCCAATAATGTTTACTATTCTCTTTTGGAATTTCCCTTCCGGTTTGGTTTTATATTGGCTTACCAGCAGTCTCTTTAGTTCTTTAGGGCAACTCTACCTACTCAAAGTGGTAAAATAACAACGATGAAAATTTTTTCTGAAGATACAATTGTAGCAATTTCTACACCTTTAGGAGAAAACGGTATCGGGATAGTCCGCTTAAGTGGTAAAGATGCAATTGCAATTACCGAAAAGATTTTTCGTCCGAAATCCGCCGATTCGGCGGACTTAAAAGAAATGCTCACTCATACACTGCATTATGGACATATTTTGGTTAACCCCGTAGACCCCGTAGATAAAAATCTTTACGGGGCTAACGGCACAATCATTGATGAAGTTTTGGTTTCAATAATGCGTGCCCCGAAAACTTATACTCGTGAAGATGTGGTGGAAATAAACTGTCACGGTGGAATTGTTCCTTTAACTAAAGTTTTGGAATTATGTCTGAAAAATGGTGCACGGTTAGCCAAACCAGGTGAATTTACCCAACGTGCTTTTCTTAATGGGCGGATAGATTTAGCCCAAGCCGAGGCAGTATGCGATTTAATCCGGGCAAAGACCGAACTTGCCTCCAAAGTAGCACTTCAACAACTGCAAGGCGCTCTTTCGCAAAAAATTGAACTCTGGCGTGAAGAATTGGTCGATCTTCTTGCCCATTTGGAAGTATCTTTAGATTATGCCGAAGAAGATATAGAATTCCTTTCTCTTGAGGAAATTGAAAAAAGGATCAAAAAAGTTTTATTTTCCCTTGAAGAACTGTTACAAACTGTGGATACAGGAAAAATTTTACGGGAAGGTTTAAAGACAGCAATTGTTGGTAAACCAAATGTAGGTAAATCAAGTCTTTTAAATGTTTTACTTGGTGAAGAACGGGCAATTGTTACTCCTTTTTCCGGAACTACTCGGGATATAATTGAAGAGACCGTTAATCTGCGAGGAATACCTTTGGTGATAATGGACACTGCCGGTATCCGGGAACATTCTCAAGATTTAATTGAGAAAATTGGTATGGAACGCTCTAAAAAAACAATTGAAAAAGCCGAACTTATCCTCTTTGTGTTTGATTTATCTCAACCACTAAGTGCAGAAGATGTTTACATTGCTCAACTTATCCATGAGTGTAATAAGCAAGCAGAAATAATAATTGTTGGGAACAAAGTAGATTTACCCCAAGTAATTATTGACGAAGATTTTTCTAAGTTACCCTTTAGCAATCTTAGGTTACCGCTAGTAAAAATATCTGCTACCTTGGGAAAAGGAGTAGATAAGTTAGAAGAAGAAATTTATCAAAGGTTCATAAAAGGGCAGATAGCCCAAACGGAAAGTGTGCTGGTAACTAATTTGCGGCATAAAGAAAAACTTTTCCAGGCAAAAGAAGCGCTTCTTGAAGCAAAAAAAGCGGGAGAAAAAAAATTATCTTTAGAATTTATCGCTTTAGATTTGCGTCAGGCGTTAGATTCCTTAGGCGAAATAGTTGGGGAAACAGTTACGGAAGATATCTTGGAAAGAATTTTTTCCCAATTTTGTATCGGAAAATAAAACAATGATTACGCAGATTAAAAAGTATGATTACACAGATAAGTCTATTAGGTATATTTGCTACAAAATCTGTGTAATCAGTGTTAAGAAATCTGTGTAATCAAGCATAAACATTATGCGAGGAGGTGAAAAGGGTGGAAACCGTAATCGGTAAAGTAGAAGATTATTTTGCCCACATTGGGGTAATTGCACTTAAACTGCAAGCAGAGTTAGCTGTAGGTGACACTATCCATGTTAAAGGACACACTACGGATTTAACCCAGACCGTTGATTCAATACAGATTGAACACCAAGATGTTCAGACAGCAAAAGCTGGGGATTCCATCGGTATTAAAGTAAAAGAACGTGTCCGCAAAGGCGATACCGTCTATAAAGTTACATCTTAAGATTGTTCAATTATTAATTATCTAATTTTCCTCTTAAAGGGATGACAGTGAGCGAATCCAAAAAGTATTTTCAATTTGTCGGTAGACCATGCCTGCACAGGTGACCTATCGGGAGGTTACAAGTAATACCTCTTAAGAAGGGGACAGGGAGCGAATTCCGACTAACCCCGTAGACCCCGTAGAATAAATTTACGGGGTAGACGAAAAGTCTCGTAGAGACCTCGTCTCTTTACGAGATGAAAATCTTTACGGGGTCTACGGGGGAACGCAATTGGGCTTCTATTCGTCAGTCCTGAGTAAATCGAAGGGAGATATCTCCCATTGAGTTCTGGGCCCGTAGCTCAGCTGGATAGAGCGTCCGGCTACGAACCGGCAGGTCGGGGGTTCAAATCCCCCCGGGCCCTATTTATATAGAATAGTTAGATTGTGAAATAGTGAGATGGTAAATAAACACGAGAAGTATATGTTAGAAGCACTAAAAGAGGCAAAAAAAGCATACGCAAAGGATGAAGTTCCGGTAGGAGCGGTGGTTGTTAAAGAAGAAAGAATTATTGCTCGTGCTTATAATCAAACTCTCAGTTTAAATGACCCGACCGCACATGCGGAAATTCTTGCTTTGAAGAAAGCAGCAAAAAAACTTGGTAATTATAGACTAAATGATTGTCAGATTTATGTCACTATTGAACCTTGCCCGATGTGTGCCGGTGCACTAATCTGGGCAAGAGTAAAAGAATTACTCTACGGTGCACCGGATACAAAAAGTGGTGCTTGTAATTCGGTAGTTAATCTTTTTGCAAATAAAAAATTTAACCATCAGGTCAAAGTTACTGCAGGTATCTTAGAAAAAGAATGCCGGAACATAGTTCAGGAATTTTTTCAAAAGAGACGTTTACTAATAACTAACAACTATCAACTAACAACTGGTTTATTGGAAGGATGCCCGAGTTCCGCCTTCGTCCTGGTAGGACTTCGGCGGACAAGGGTTTAAGGCGGCGGTCTCGAACCCCGCACCAAAAAAGTGGGTTGGCCAAGTGGGTTCGTGGTCTGACGAATTAAGTCAGACCGTGCCACGAACGCCACCGAGATGGTGAGGTGGCAGGCAGACACATCCTGGACAACTCGCAGTTTTCAATACGTTTTTGAGCGAACATTTATACGAGAAAATGGAATCTCTCGTGCCTGAGAGGCTGTTCCGCTTAAGAGGATGACAGTGAAGGTGTCTCCGACTAATGAAATGTCGGAGCACCGAAACACAATAAGGGGATATCCCCTTATTGAGCAAGTCTTTGGAGAGGTGGCCGAGTGGCTGAAGGCGGCGGTCTCGAAAACCGTTTCTCGTCGTTAAGACGGGACGTGAGTTCGAATCTCACCCTCTCCGCTTTGGTGCGGGGTATGAACCGTTCTGATTCACCCTTGCACCAGACGGTGCAGGGTTCATACCGGGGCAAATCCCACTCCTTCCGCTTTTTATTAAACCCGAATTTTTCAGTTAAAAATTCGCCCATAGGCAGCCCTTTCGTCAGAAAGGGCTGGGTTAACCCCGCCCATTTATACGCACTTTTTTGTTCGTGAACATAACAATCAGACATTATCCGCCTTTCCTGAGATAAAATGGGCGGTCCAAAAGACCCCGCTCCTGCACGCAGGGGCGGGGCTGTCCAACTGCAAAATTTGGGTTAAAGATTATATAACCAAATGAAGAAAGGCAAGAGGAGAGTTAAAACCAGATATTCAAGGAAAGAGAAAAGATATTATTGGAATAGTTATAGAGAGCATCGTTAGAATTATTATTTTCGTAAGAATAAGTCAATTTTAGTCCCAGATTACCGATCGGTAAATTCCTGAGTAATTCCTTTGACCAATTTAACGAGAGGAATATTTGTTTATCTTTGCGTTTTTCTTCAGGTACACGAAATTTATCATTTTCATCTTTAGCCAATCTTCCCTGGTATTTCTTATCTTGGATGTATCCAGTAAGGTCTAAATAAGAACCTTGCCTTAAATTCCATTTAATTCGCCAACCGTAAGTGTTACTTAGGTAACTGCGATAATTTTCTACTAAACATTCATCACCGTATGTTATATTTTCTTCCTTCCACTGGTTAGGCCCCCAATCAAAATAATTATCGTTAGAGTTTAGTTTTGCGTAGTGGTAATTTAACTCTACTCCTAAATCCCTGGTGAGGTCATAAGCCAGTTTTATCTCTACGGAATAGTCATTGTCTTCTCTGGTGATAGCGGTTACTGTCGGTGAACCACCGGTAACCGTGTAATCAATCTTACCGTCAATCCCAATCCCGGAAAGATAACGCTCAGGGAAATCTTTTCTCAGCAGGGAATAGGTCAACTCAAGGTAAGCGTAAGGCAAGATTTCCTGTCCGATTCTGGTTAAAAAACCGCTGCCTGTGTTGTCCAAATCATAGTCAGGATAGATATATTTTTCGTAGAGATATTCTCCCTCAAGGTCAGTATGGTCAAGGACATACCACTTTAAGGTAGGTCGTGCATAAATCTTTTGCGAATTGTAGATTTCAGCCTTAGGTAATTGAATAAATTCTGCACCTCCCTTGAGGTCAAAAGTAAAATAATCGCCTAACCTCTGTTTGAATAACCCATTGAAAAGATGTGAATTTTGATTTTCCAGGTAGTATTGGTTAAAGTTTTTTGTCCCTAATTGATAATAGAAACCAGCAAAAGTAGAGCGGGTGAACTTTAAACGTGAACCTAAGAATAAATTCAAACTGTAGCCGGTATCCTGATAATTTCGGCTGTCCTTATAAACATTATCATCATAAACTGGCTCCACATTGAAATTAGCCCAAAGAGTAGGTTTTGGACTACTTTGCGCTATAGTTGATATAGTGAAAATAAAAAAAGATGCTCCCAAGAGCATCTGCTTACTTAAAAAGATAATTTTACTTGAATACATAGATATTTATCTCCTTTCCAATTCTTTTCTTCCTTTCTCTCTCAACTCTTCACTGATTTCCCTTCTTTCCGGCCGGGTTATTTTCTTTCGGAGGATTTCCTTTTCTTCGCTGGACATTTCCTCAAGGTCATCTTTTATCCGGTGAGAACTTCTGCCTTTATTAATACCTTCCGTGATTAAATTTTTTGCTTCTTCATAAGGAATATGCATTCTCTCCGCTTCAAAAAGTAAGTGTGCAGTCCTTTCAATTTCCTCCCGTGGCATTTTCTTAACCATTGCGGTGCTGATTATCTCTTTAGCGTAATTAAGGGGTATTGCTCTTTCTTGAAGTTCTACTAAGACCTCACAGATTTTTACTAAGTCCTCTAAATACACTTTACGCAAAACTGCCAGATTGGCTAAATCCTTAAAATCATTTGGAGTAAGCCCTCTCTCTAACAGTTCACCAAGGACACGCTGGGAGTAATTTACATCTTTTGTTTTTATCCCTTTTGCTAAACATTCTGCGGTTAAACCTTTCGCCAGTTTCAGTTTTTCTATCTTTTCCTCAAGCACATTGTAGACGGTTTGGTATTCCGCCTTACGGGCAATACCTTCTTTCAGACGGTTGATAAGAAATTCCAGGGGCAGGTCTTCCTTTGATGCTTTATTTAAAAGGGTAAGCAAGGATTGAATTTCTGCGGGGGTAAAAGTTGACCTTTCTTCAAGCAGATTTTTGACTTGAGCAAGTTTTTTTTCTCCCCTAGTTTGCCCGAATGTGGGATTGACCACTAAGAAGAGAACTAATAGATTGATAAAATAAACTATTTTAAATCTTCTCATTTCAAATTTCTTTTTTTAGCCGAAGACCTTACCTCCTAGGAAGGTAAGGTTTGTCTTCGGCTTACCTTAACTAAAAGAGAGAGGTATGTTTAGGGACGGCCAGGATGATATTCTTCAGGTTTTCGCATCTCTTCTCTTTCTTTCAGGTAGTCTTTTACATCTTCCGGGACACGTCTTTCCATGTGTTCTCTTGCTTTCTCTCTTTCCCTTAGTGCTTTTTCCGGTAGATGTCTTTTTGCTTCTTTACGGATCTCCGCAGCTAATTCTTGTCCACGCAATCCATCACGGAGACCTTTCAGGGCAATTAAAGCAACCGTTTTCCGTGACTCTTCAGGAGAAAATCCCGCTTCTACTGATTTGCTCACTGCTTCAATTGCCGTGGTTAATCCATCAACATTGGCATCCTTATCCAGAAGGTCTTCACTGAGAATTCGCAATTGTCGTGGTGAGACGTCTTTGTCTATCGCTTCACTTACCGTGGACATTACTTTTTCTACATCTTCGGATTTAAGATTTTTCTTGATGCAGACTTTCGCGATTTTAGAAATTTCTTTAGCATGACCACTTTTTTCTACGGTTTCTCCTAAAGAACGAGCAATTTTCGCTACATCTTCTCCGTCATAGTTCTGGAGAGTAAGCGCAATTTTTACCACTCCTAAGGCATGTTCTACCGGTACCCCTTTCTCTACTAATTCGCTTAATGCCTTAGTCGCCTGTTCCACATCGGATGCTTTCTTTCCTTTTTCCTGAGCGGTCTTTTCTATTTCTTCTTCCGCCTGTTTCACTTTTTCTGGTTCCTCGGCAAGAACAAAGTTTCCCCGGGCAAAAAGCAGAAATAAAGAGAGAGTCAGCAGTAACATTAGTCTAACCTTCATCTTTTTTCACCTCCTTTCCTACCACATTTTTTTACAACTTTGCGATGTCCAGTATTGAATTTTTCCCTCCGTAAGCGCTATCTACATAATTTTTTGCCTGCGGGTCAGGTAGCCATCTTGCCCCGTCAATCACGAAGACATATTGGTAGCGTCCCGGGGGCAAGGATAACTTAACTGTCCAGAAGCTATTCTGACGAGTAAGTTTAGTAGCGTTAATGTCCCAATCATTGAAATCTCCAACCAGTGAGACATCATGTGCCTCGGGCAACTTTATTTTGAACTCCATAGTCATCGTTGAAGGGACAAAATTTTTTTTTCTCAACATATAGAAAGATACAGCCAAGAACAATACCGTTACCGCTACCGCTGGCAACCACCTCCAACCAGATAAAGTAGGTAAAGGTCTTCTCACTAGTTCCGGGGATAATACCTTTTCCGGGAGACGGGAGAGGACGTTCTCGGTGAAGCCCGCAGGTGCTTCCACCTTTTTTTCTTTCAGATAGAAACCGAGCATTTCCAGAACATTTAATCTCTCTTTGCAGAGAGGACAATACGCCAGATGCTCGCTTAATATTTTCTCTTCTTCCAACGTTGTCTGTCCGTCAAGATGTTTATTGAGCAACCGGAATATTTTTCGACATTTCATTTTTTTCACTCCCCTTTATATACAATCAAAGGACATAAAATATTTCAAATTTTCTGAAATTTTTTCCAGAGGTTTAAACTTTTTATCAATATTCTACGTGCTCGAAAAAGTCTCGCTTCTACGGTTCCCAGAGGCAAACCGGTAACCCGGGAAATCTCTTCGTAAGTTAAACCTTCAGTATATCTCAAAAGGAAAACATCACGATATTTCAAAGGCAAAGCATGAACCATTTCACTTATCCTTTTACTTTCCATTTCTTTGATTAAACTTTCTTCCGGTGTAGGAGAACGGTCAGGTATCTGGAGATAGACTTCGTTCTCTTCGGTCTTTACCGGTTTATCCAGCGAAACGAACTCTAACCGACCTTCTTTTTTTAACTTATTCCGGCAGATATTCAGTGCGATTGTGTACAACCAATTACGGAATCTAAATGCCGGGCGATAATCGCGCAATTTCTTATAAACTTGGAGGAAAACTTCTTGGGAAGTATCTTCGGCGTCAGCATAATTTCCAGTCATCCGATAAACAAGGTTAAAGATGCAATTTTTGTATCTATTGATTAACTGGACAAAGGCTTCTTTTTGCCCTTGAAGTGTACGGCTGACCAATACGATATCTTCAACAGTTTTTTCTTCTGTCATCCTCGTTACCGGCCTCTTATTTAATATACAGAGTTTAGAGGTAGAATATTTCAAAATTATACAAAAAATATTTTTCTTTTTCCAATATGTTATGGACTCATAGAAAGAGTTGACTTTCTGTTTAGAGGTAGTTATAATTTAATTAACTTTTCCTTTCAAGGGGTGACAGTAAAGGTGTCTCCGAATAATGAAATGTCGGGGCACCGAAACACAAGTAGCCCCATGCAGTTTTGTTCTATCTTAGAACAAAACTAGACGCAGGGGCATTTTGCGAGGCAAAATGGAGAGGTGGCCGACGAGCGAAGCGAGCCCCGACATCTTTGATTTCGTTTTGTGAAATCAGTCGGGGGTGGGTTGGCCAAGGGGAATTTGCTTCGCAAATTGGAGAGGTGGCCGAGTCCGGTTTAAGGCGCAGCTCTGGAGAAGCTGTATAGGGGTAACTCTATCGTGGGTTCAAATCCCACTCTCTCCGCCATAAACTCAAAACTTTTTCAATTTCTAAAGGTCAAAGACGAGGCGAAGGTTTAATGTATAAGAAAAAGTCAGTGCCTTTGAGAGAAATTCACAGATTTAGTAAAGAAGTCAAAAAGGAAGTTCATTACGAAATTCGTCGTCTGCGTCATTCCCTGCACCACTTGAGAAAGAAAAGAAGGGGGCAGTAGTTCAGTTGGGAGAACGCATCCCTCGCACGGATGAGGTCGCGGGTTCGAATCCCGCCTGCTCCAATGAATTGGTGCGGAGAGGTCACGGTTCAAATCAGGTGCATATTTTCTCTACCCAATTTGAATTCTTACTATGGTGATATTTACAAGATTGTCAGATGACCCTGCTTTAGTAGGTATCGTCCCCAGAAAAGATCTCTGGCCAATAATTCAGGATAAGAAATGGTATCATATTCCAGTTAAATCTGCTCCTCGTAATGTATCAAGTGTAAAATATGTAGCATTTTATTTTCCTTCTATTTTTGGTGAAAAGTTAAAGTATCAAGTGGTTTATTATGCTCCAGTAATAAAAATAGATACTGCTAAAAGAATCAAACTTTTTCCTGATGAGCCCAAACATCATAGGAAAGACGAAGATTATTATCAAATTTATTTAGGTGAGATTGAAAAATTACCCAAACCTATCCCAAGTAGAAGATGGAGAAGAATTGTTCATATTCCTACCACTCTCCAAAAATTGTTTACTGCACAGGAAATAAATGACTTATACGATACCAGTCCTTTAGAAGACCAGATGTATAGAGCTTTGAAAAAAGGAAGTATTTATCCTGAAAGACAAATGTATATCTATTTAGATAAACATACCTATTGTTTAGACTTCTGTATATTTTGTCAGAAGGCAAATATTGATTTAGAATGTGATGGTGAAAGATATCACACTTTACCGGATGCTCTCGCTAAAGACCGTATCCGGAACAACCAACTGACAAGTTTTGGTTGGCATGTGTTAAGATTCTCTAGTCCAGAAATTTACCAGCATCTAAAAAATTGTTTGTCTATAGTTAAAAGAACTATTAATGTTTTGAAAGGATTAAGAGATTAGCAAATTCATTTTTTGATTTTTAATTTGTATAATCTTGATTGCTCTCTAAGCTATAAACTCTGAACTATAAACTTTTACTATGTCCTATTTAGTTATTGCCAGAAAATATCGTCCACAGAAATTTGATGAAATTATCGGGCAGGAACATATCACTCAGACCTTAAAAAATGCAATTCTTGCTCAGCGGATTGCTCATGCTTACCTTTTTTCCGGACCACGGGGAATCGGGAAAACGACTACTGCACGGATTTTCGCTAAAGGGTTAAACTGTATAAACGGTCCAACCGCTGAACCTTGCCAAAATTGTATTCCTTGCAAAGAAATTACTCAAGGTAATTCAGTTGATGTTTTTGAAATTGATGCGGCGTCAAATCGTGGTATTGATGAGATTCGTGCTTTAAGAGAGAATGTAAGATTTGCACCAGCAGCCTGTCGGTATAAAATTTATATTATTGATGAAGCACACCAGATTACTGCGGATGCTTTCAATGCTCTGTTAAAAACATTAGAAGAACCACCAGCGTATGTAATTTTTATCTTTGCCACTACTGAACCACAGAAAGTGCCTTTGACGATTCTTTCACGTTGTCAACGGTTTGCTTTTCGTCTAGTTCCGATAGAAAAAATTAGCCAGCGTCTGGAAAAAATTGTCAAAAAAGAAAATTTATCTATTGAACCAGAAGCAATTAATTTTATTGCTCGTCTTGCTCAAGGTAGTGTGCGTGATGCGGAAAGTTTACTTGATGAGGCATTTTCTTTTTCCCCAGAAGGGGTAAAGGTTAAAGATTTAGTTTTTCTCCTCAATCTTCTTCCTCAGGAATATCTGATTCATTTTGGTGAAGTATTTCTTTCTTTAGCTAAAGAGAAAGTATTAAATTTGATTGCGGAAGTTAACGACCTTGGGTTTAATCTAAGTCAAGTAGTGAAAGATTTAAGAGAATATTTTCGTCAGTTGTTACTTTTAAAATTTTCTGCTGGTGAAGTTTTAGGTTTACCTGCAGAACTACTTAGCAATTTAAGTAAGGAAAGTGAAAAGTTTAGTGTCCAACTGCTTAATCGTTACATTTCCTTACTTTCCCATTGTTTAGAAGAGATGAAATGGTCAGACCAGCCAAGAATAATTTTTGAAACTTATGCTTTAAGGATGGCAAGTCCGTACTATGAAATTGATGAAATTGTAGAAAAAATTGAAAATTTAGAAAAATCCTTAGCCGAAAATACTTTACCTGTGGAAACATCATCTACTATGGTATCTTCCGAGGAAAAAAGTACTGAACAGTTAGGTAGGTCAGTTGAAGAGCAAGCGAAAGTAGAACTTAAGCCAACTAAGACGATATTAGAAGAATCAGCGGAAAAAGTAGATGTTAAACCTCTGGAAATACGATGGGCAAAATTTCTTGACGAAATAAAAAAGCGAAAATTTATCCTCTTTTCCTACCTTGAAGTTGCTCAAGCAAAAGAATTGAAAGATGATATTTTAACTTTAGTTTTTAAGGAGAAATTTTTTCTGGAAGGAACAGAAAGAAATCGGGAGTATATCCAGCGTGCTTGGCAAGAATTATTTCACGAGGAAATCAGAATAGATTTTATTCTTGGTCAACCAGTACCAAAAAGTAATGAAATTATGGAAGCACCGGGGAATGAAATACCGAAAGAGGTTTTCAGTTTAGAAGAAAAAGAGAATGAAAATGAAGAAGTTGCTCTTGAGCCAATACTGAAGAAACTATTGAAACATTTTCCGCAGGCTAAAATTATCAAAACCAAAGAAGAATAAGAGGTGGTCACCTCAGTTTGACTGGGAGAAAAAAATTATTTAAAATTATCTAACAATGATTACCCGTTATAGTCCTTCGTTATTAAACGATTTTGAAAAGTGTCCCTATTTCTTCAAGATATTTTATATAGACGGAAGAAAAAAAGAGTTAGAGAAGCCTAAATCTTATTATACCTTAGGAAGAACGGTTCACGAAGCATTAAGGAAATTTTTTTCTCTTTTTATTGAAGAAAGAACTTTAGAAAAATTGCATGACCTCTATCGGCAGTCTTGGAAAGAAATTCTCTGGGAAGAAAGAGGTTTTGAAAATAAAGAAAAAGAAAGAGAATATGGTCTGCGTGGTTTGACGATGTTGGAATGGTTTCATAAAAATTATGATATTACTGCCCGACCAAAATATTTAGAAAATTACTATGAGATAACTATCCCTGAGGGCATAACTTTAGTCGGTAAAATTGACCGGATTGATGAACATCCTGATTCATCTTTAACCATTATTGATTATAAAACCGGCAAAGAAACAATGGATGACGAAGAAATGCCAGACGATTTACAGGCAGGATTTTATACTCTCTTAGTAGAAAAAAAACTTCGCCGTCCGATAAAAGAAATAAAATTTATTTATCTGGATAGCAAGACCAAAAGTAATTTTACTCCCGATAGCGAATATTCAAAAAAGGTAGAAATAAATATAAAAGAAAAAATTAACCAGATAGAAAATACAACCGAATTTTCACCGAAGGTAAGTTATCTCTGCAAATACTGTGATGTTTTACCAATTTGTCCTGAAAAGGTAAATATTTTAAAAGAAACAATTCCTTTTTAGTTCTTTGATTTAGAGTATTTGTCGCTTACTAACTACTAACCACTAATTACTGCAGTTGAGATTCCGGCGTAGCTCAATGGTGGAGCATCCGGCTGTAAAGGAGGTGTGAATTTTGACAGTTGACAAAAGGTGTTACGGTGACCGCAGAGCGTATTTAATTGACGCTGTCCGAAAAAGAAGAAAAAAGATTCGGCAGATGGCAATTGAATACAAAGGTGGTAAATGCCAAATCTGTGGTTATAATCGCTGTGCGGAAGTGATGGAGTTTCACCACCTCAATTCTTCCGGAAAGGACTTCGGTATATCTCAAAAAGGATATACGCGAGGTTGGAAGAAAGTTAAAGAAGAATTGGACAAGTGTGTGATGCTGTGTGCCAATTGTCATCGCGAAGTTCACGCCGGTTTGCAGCTTCCACAGGCAACTGTGGTTGAAAAATCGGGTGAATTCAGGAAAACCTGATTACCGAAAGGTGTAAGGCAATCCTGAGCCAATCCTTTGTTAAAGTGTAGCAGGTGGAAGGCATGCCTGCCGAAGCTTTAGCGAAAGCAGGTGCAGAGACTATCCCGCAAGGGAGTAGTCCGACGTAACGTCGGACGAAGCGCCCGACCCCGTAAAGTCGCTTTAGCGACCACGGGGATGAGATAGTCCAAGTCCCCGAGCAATCGGGGGGTACTTGTAACCGGAGGGTTGTAGGTTCGAGTCCTACCGCCGGAGAATTTGCTGGTTCCCCTATGCGGGGACCAGCAAATCCTATGGTCTCTCAGGAATTGGACATTTCAAATTTGCTATGTGGTATGTATATATTTGTAACAAAAGAAACAAACTCTATACGGGTATTACCACAGACTTAAGCAACCGTATGAAACAACATAGTAGTCCTAAGATAATTCATATTGAAGAATATCAAGATAAACACCAAGCAGCAAAACGAGAGAGACAAATCAAAGGTTGGAACAAACAAAAGAAGTTAAACATAGCAAATTTGAAAAAGCCTGCCCTGAGCGTAGTCGAAGGGTGAGTTTACACTGAGCTTGCCGAAGTGAGTCCTACCGCCGGAGCCAGCTAATCCAATCCACTGCACCCAGAGTGGTTAACAGTGCAGGGGATTTATATATAAAAATTGTGTATAAACGAAGTAATTTGCAAAACATACTAATTTGGGAGTAAAAACGAACTATTTCGCTTAATTTAAGTTATACGTCATCGCCTCAAAAAGGCAGAGGATGAATAAAAGGTGAAAATTGTTTGGGCATTGTTAGCCGTATTCGGAGTGATTTCGGCCATTTGGTATTTTAAGTACACTGTATTCAATCCTTATGGGATAGCAGATATCCCCATGCTAACCAGAAGGCCTTGGGGGCATTTTATATGTTGGATTGTCATTTTAATTGGAATTATTTCTTTTATCATGCTGATAAGATAATTTATTAAGATGCAAATGGAGTGATAATGGACAAACTACAGACTGCATTTAATAGTGTTACTGAATTACTGCGACGTGAGGGGCAATCACTTTCGGAGAGTGACCAAGTATTGTTGATGAAGCCAGTATCTGAAATTAGAGAATCTGATAAATCTGAAGTAGATAGATTGGAAGAAGCGATGAACCGAGGTTTCTATAAGTGTGCAGCTGAAGGCCATGCTTTTATTTCAGTGAGTAGGATCAAAGAAAGATTTGGTCGTTCGTTAGAGGAGAACTATCATGGAGCAAGCCATGTGTTTCTTCGTTTCGCTGTTTCTTATTGGACACTCAAGTTTGTAAAAGTGGATTTATTCCGTGACAGCGAACATTGCGACAAGTTGATTTCCCAATTACTGTCGGGAGTTGAGTTCAATATTGCATCTGTATTTTTTCCAACCCCTGGCTTACATACGATACCTGCCAATTTACGTGAACAGGAACAAAGACGGCTCATTTTGGCATCTGGCGCTGATATTGATATAGAAGAATTCATTAGAGGGAACCCGATTTTGAGCTCCCGCTCTATTCATGGTAGAAGAAACGGTTGTATGGGATTAATAGCATTATTGATTCTCTCGATAGTTATTGTCATTTGGATATTTACTTGAAAAGGAAATGGGGACGCTTTCATTTATCTGGAAAATTACAAATGTCCCTGTTTTCTCGCGGAAAAGAGTACTCCGAGGTTTTGGGTAGAGAACCTAATGCCTGAGATAAAAAATTTTTTTTCAAAAGACTTGACAAAATAAAAAAAATGTTATATATATAATATAGAAAATCATCCTAACGGAACTTCGTGTTTCGTTAGCCCCAGATTCCGGTGAATCTGGGTTTTTTTTTGTGAAAATAGCCTATGAATAGAGTAATGTTTTTTGTTGATGGGTTTAATCTTTGTCATTCCTTAAATGATAAACAAGAATATCACAAATACAAATGGCTTAATATTAAGAAATTATGTCACTGTTTTGTAAGCAAAAAGGATACAATTGTTGGAATAAAGTATTTTACTGCTTATGCTATGTGGAGACCTGATAGTTTTGCAAGGCGTAAGATTTTTATAAGGGCTTTAGAGTCTACTGGTGAAATTGAAATTGTATTTGGGAAGTTTAGATATAAAGATAAAAAATGCCCTCTATGTAATAAAGTGTTTACTGCACATGAGGAAAAAAGAACAGATGTTAATATTGCTATTGCGTTGTTTGAAAATGGTATGTTTGATAGATACGATACGGCTATTATCATTTCCGGTGATAGTGATTTGATTCCGGCGATTAAAGCAGCCAAATTAAATTTCCCAAATAAAAAATTTGGTATTGTAGTTCCTATTGAGAGAAGAGCTGAAGAATTAAAAAATATTGCTGATTTTCATATGAAAATAAAAGAAGAACACTTAGCGTCATCGCAATTTCCAGATACAATTGACATAGGTAGCAATCAAAAGTTGAATAGACCTTTGACTTGGAAATAGATTTTCTATGAGAAATAGGAGTTGAAATGCGGACACTTTCATTTAGGGTAAAGAATTAATAGAATCCTTACCTGACGCCTTCTTTATGTATTTCCGTGCGGTGAAAATCGGTCAGTATGCCTGCCTACCTTGTGAAAAACTAAACCAAGAAGAAAAGTTTACAATAAATTACCTTGTGGTTTTAGAAGTCGTAAGTTAATCTTTTGATAAGGAGAGTAGCATAGGAACCACTGGGTAAAGAGAAAGAAATTTCTGCAGATAAACGCTGTGGGTTTAGTTTATCACTTTTAATACTCAGAATTTCTAATTCTTCCGGGAGAATAATAATTTTGCGTTCATCTTTGGGGAAATAGGTTTCCTTCATTCCGCGTAACTTAAAATCTTCTAAAGTTAAGTCCTCTCTTGCCAGAACTTCTTCATAGATTTCTTTTAATTCCTTGTTCAATTCAAGGTTATGCACCGGTAAAGGAAAAGATAAATTTTTCCATTGTTCAATTTTTTCTTCCGGCAAAGAATGATAAAAAAGTAAATCAAGGGTAAATTTTTCAATTTGATAACTGAGTGGGATGAGATTATTTTCTTCTAAATTTTTCTTTAAGTAAAGTTTTACAATTTCATTCCAGAGATAACTCTGATAACTGGTAACAATTAGGAAACGGAGATGTTTTTCAATCAGTTCAAAAGCAGTCTTAAAGTTTTCCGGATGGTCTTTGAGATAATTAATAATACTTCTTTTACTTGATTTTGGGATTAAGTCCATCAATTCTTTCCATTTACCCCAATATTGAGCAATTATTTTGCTTATTTCTTTCTTTATTTTTGTCTCGTATTTTGAAGAAGTAGCGAGAACATATTTTAAGGCAGTCTCGTAGTCCTTTTTGATTAAATATTTTGCAATAAATTCACCGGTAGGGCGGACTGAACCAAACCGTTGGTAATCAAAATAATTTGGAAAACCAAATTTTTCTACTTCCTTTGCTCTTTGCTCTAACCTCTTAGCTTCTTCTCTTTTTAAATCACGAATAGTTATCTGGAAACGATTTTTGAGCAAATCACCAATTTCAAGATTCTTATTTCTTTCTCCAAGATATTTCAAGGAAAAAACATGCAATTGTAGGTCTTTCTTCGGTCCGTTTTTAATGGAAAGATACTGTTTAGCGTAAGCATGTTTATCTTTCAATCCGCAAAAACCAAAATTTTGTCTTTTCTTTTTCCAGATCCGGCTGATGATTTCAACTGCGTCAAGAGTAGTAATATTCTTTTTTTCTAAAAGATAAAGCTGATATTGTCCGGAGGACATCTGGGATGGTGAAATTATTTCTTCAACAATAAAGTCTTTAGGAAGTTGGCGTAGTTTCATTAAGGTAAGGTGTTAAAGTTACTTTTTTGCCCCGCGGAGGAAAGCGTCAACACATTGCGGATCAAACTGTTGTCCTCTAAGACGGAATAATTCTTTTTGAGCAATTTCTTTTTTTAGTGCTTTTCGGTAAGGACGGTCAGAAGTCATCGCATCGTAAGCATCAGTAACTCCCATAATCCGAGCAATCAGGGGTATATTTTCACCACCCAGTCCTTCCGGATAGCCCTTACCATCATAACGTTCGTGATGAAATTTTACTCCGGGAATAACTTCTTTCAGTTGTTTAATTTCTCCAAGTATTTCCGCACCGATTACTGGATGTTTTTTGATTTCTTCAAATTCTTCCGTAGTAAGTTTCCCGTCTTCAAGTAAAATTCTTTCCGGAACACCGATTTTACCGACATCATGAAGTAAAGCGGACAATTCAACATTTTTTTTCTCATTTTCCGATAGATTTAGTTCTTCAGCAATCATTAAAGAAAAACGACGCATCCGTTCACAATGTCCACGCGTGTAAGGGTCTTTTGCTTCAATCGCATCCGCAATCGCTCTCACTGCCGAAATGAAAAGGTCACTTAAGTCTTGGTATAATCTTGCTTTCTGGATGGCTAAAGCGCCAGTTGTAGAGAGTGTTTGCAGAAGTTCAATATCTTCAAAAGTAAATTCTCTGCCTTCTTTCTTGTTCACAACTTCGGCGACACCGATAAGTTTATCTTCAATTTTTAAAGGTACAGCCAGCACGGAATGGGTATTAAATCCAAGTGTCTGGTCAACTTTTTTACTGAACCGTTCATCTTTAGAAACATCAGTAATATGTAATGGTTCACCATGTTCAGCAACCCAGCCAGCGATACCTTCACCTTTAGCAAGATATATTTTTTTAATTTCATCCTTTTTTATCCCGGTAGCAGCAGCGAAATAAAGTTGTCCTTTCTCCTCATCCATTAGAAGAATAGAAGATGCTTCGGTGTCAATTAACTGATTAGCTAAAGTCATTAACATTTCCAGAACAGGATTTAAGTCAAGAGTCGTATTGACTAATTCTAAGGCACGAATTAAGCGTTCACGAATGTTTAGTTTTTCTTGTAGGAGAGAAATTTTTTGTTGTAGAACTTTCTCGTCAGTCATATTTTTACAAGTTTAGTAATTTTTTATTCTCCTGTCAATCTTTCGTTAAGTTTTCTTGCGTAATCTTTAAGTTTTTGAAACTCTGGCCAATATTCTAAAGGATATAAGGGAAAAATAGAATTATTCTGGAGAAGTGGATCAGAAAAATTAAAGTTATAAATTTCCCAATCTTTGGTTCCGGGGATTGGTGAATATTCTACAAGGAGAACTTTTGCTCCGAGTTGGTGGACAAAATTTATTGATTTGTATACTTCACTAAGATTTTCTTTTGGAGAGGCATACATAAGATAGACACTGATATCTTTAGTTTGGTAACCTGCTTTTTGAAGATTTTTTATTGCTTGAATAAACTCTTCATTAGTAATTTTATTACCAGTTTTTTTCTGTCTTTCCGGATTAGTCGTCTCTAGACTTAAGCGTGGCTGGACAAAATTTGTCTCGTAAAGAAGTTGAGCAGTTTCTTCAGTAATAAACCGTGGGTGAAGACCGTTAGGGGTATGAAAAAAAATTTAATCTTCGCTTCCTTTATCAGAGCAAGAATTCTGTTAAGATGCCCTTTACTGTTAATAAGTAAAGCATCATCATAAAAAACAAAATTTTTTACCCCGCACCTTTCTTTGAGTTGACCCTGCCCATGCACGGAAGAGCGGAGTTCATTGTCCGTAGTACAAATTTCTTTACCTATCTTGTCATAACTATTCCTGAAAAAAGGTGCGGGGTTTACCTGATATTTTTCGTAAAGAGAAATAGTTTCTGAGACAATTTTTTCTGGTTTCTTTTGCAAGAAAGGGGACAATCTGTTTACGGCGCAATAACTGCAATGGAATGGACAACCGACGGATGTGCGAAGAACAATGTATTCAAGATGAGAGTAAAAACTGTAATCGGGAGGGGGAAATTCAAGGAAATTATTTGGTGTTTTTCCCAAGGGGAATTTTTTACCGGTAAGTTTTTCAATTAGAAGAAGAAGGTTCTTAATTTCTCCTCCTGAGAAGACAAAATCTGCCTTAGTATATTTCTTTGCATGTTCTGTGCAGAGGGTTGCATAGGTGCCGCCAAGTATAATTAGGATTTTTGGAAATTTTTGTTTGAGGATATTGATTGTCTCTGTTACTCCCGGATACCAGTAAGTCATCCCGGAAGTGACAAGGATTAGGTCTAGGGTATTTTTTTTATTTGAGGTGATTACCTCTTCTTGGCAGAAAATTTGCTTGGGTAATCCCAACTGCTTATATCGTCGGGGATAAGGGGACAAAACCACTGGCTTATCCACAACCTGTGGATAATATTTACCACAACCCCATAAATTGGACTTTGGGGTATACAAATTCCTGAGACCCGGATGATAAGGGTCAAGACAGTCAATTAAATATACTTCACAGTCAAGTTTACGGAGGATACTGGCTATATAGAGCAAACCTAACGGTTTTGACCAGAGGTCATAAGCAGAAAAATCGTATATCCAGGGATTAACTAAAAGAATACGCATTTGAAGTAATCACTTCTTGAGGTAACCCACCTCTTGACTTTACCTTTTTGGTTTTACTATTATTTTAGATGATTTAAATAAAAAAATGAAATCACGGATAGATTCTCTTTCTCCTTCTAAAATTACCTTCGGATTAAAGACAAAAAAATTTGGTAAAATAATTCATTATTTTAAAAGAGTAACTTCAACGATGGATATCGCCCGAGAACTTGTGGAAAAAGGTGAACCCGAGGGGAGTATAGTTATTGCGGAAAGCCAGCTTTCGGGTCGGGGAAGATTCAGGCGGAAGTGGTATTCACCTTTGGGAGGAATATATTTTTCTTTGATTCTGCGACCTACTTTTCTGCCTAAAGATGTACCAAAGATAAATTTTTTAACAACGGTTGCAGTTGCGAAAACCTTAAGAGAACTTTACTGGCTCAATGCAAATACAAAATGGCCCAATGATGTTCTCATTGAAGAGAAAAAGATTTGTGGGATACTTACTGAAACAGGGATGGAAGGGAAAAAATTAAATTGGGTAATTCTCGGTATCGGGATAAATGCTAATCTTGAGATAAAAGCACTGCCACGGAAATGTTTAATTCAACCAACTTCCCTCAAGGTTGAATTGAAAAGGAGCGTCTCTCTTCAAAGGATAATTAGAAAACTTCTCAAAAACTTAGAAAATGAATATTTCTTAGCGGAACGAACTGGGTTCAACTCAGTATTAGAAAAATGGAAAACATTTTCCACAACTTTAGGAAGGAAGGTTAAGATTGTTACTTCTGAAAAAGGATATTCAGGGAAAGCGATAGATATTGACCGAGAAGGTGCTTTAATTTTAAGATTTAAAAATGGTAAAAAAAGAAAATTTTTTACTGGTGACTGTATTCATCTTGAGTAATTTGTGTTTTTTTTTAACCCCGCTTGTCCTTGCTGAGACGGAAGTTCATCTTTCTCTTACCGCTTCTCATTTGCCAACAAAATTTTCCGATTTAACTCGGCAGGTTACGGTAATTACTGCTGAAGAAATAAGTAAAATGCCAATAAATTCAGTCCAAGAAGTTCTCAATTATGTTTCCGGTGCTGACCTTCAGACGCGTAGTCCTTTCGGTCTCCAATCTGACCTTTCTTTAAGGGGAGCAAATTTTGAACAGGTGCTCATTCTCATTGATGGAGTAAGGGTTAATGACCCTCAGACCGGGCACCATGATTTAACTCTTCCTTTAACCCTGAAAGACATTGAACGGATAGAAATTCTTCATGGTGGCGGTTCTTCAGTTTACGGTGCCGATGCTTTCGGTGGAGTAGTAAATTTTATTACCCGCTTCGCCGAATCGAGGCGAGCAAAAAAACCGAGAGAAAAGAATCTTATTTTTGATTTTGCTTATCGTGGTTACCAGACAAAAGAAGGACTCTTCAGTGGTACTTTCGGAAGAAAAAACTTTTCTCAGCGGATAAGTGTAGAAAAAAAAATTTCTTCTGGCTGGTTCAAAAAGGAAGGGAAAGAAGTTACTGATTTTGACTTTCTCACCTTTTCTGGTCTGAGCCAATTTGATTTGCGGAAGAATTTTTCTTCTCCGCGATTTTCTCTTTTTTACGGCTATATGGATAAAGTTTTTGGTGCTTACGATTTTTATAGTCCAGGGAAAGATGCTGATTCGCGAGAATGGATGAAGACAAAATTTGTTAGTTTAAGTATAGAAAGTCAACAGCAATTTTTTCCGCAAACAAAGGTTTATTTCCGAGAAAATGATGACTGTTTCATTTACAAATACAGTATCAATTATGGGATTAACGAACATACCAGTAAAATTCTTGGAATTGATACTTTTTTTCGGATGAGCAAGAATTTTCTTTTTGGTGGAGAAACTCTGGGAGAAAACATTGAAAGCACAAGATTAGGTCAACACAAAGATAATCGTTGGAGTCTTTATGGGGAATACCGTGATGTTTTTGCCGAAAAATTAAATTTGAGTATTGGTCTACGGATAGACACTTATTCCCGTTATGACCAAGTTCTTTCACCTTCATTTGCTCTTGGCTATTCTTTAGAGCCGGAGATGAAATTACTTTTTTCTTTTGGGAAATCATATCGTGTTCCTTCCTATACTGAGCTTTATTACGAAGACCCGGCAAATATCGGGAATGCAGAATTGAAACCTGAAGAGGCGTTTACTTGGGAAGGAGGATTAAACTACCAGAGAAGAAATTGTCAGTATAAATTGACCTTATTTCAGCGTGAACATAAAGAGGCAATTGATTGGGGTAAATACTCTTCGGAAGTAAAATGGCAAGCACGGAATATTGGCAGATTGAAATTTACCGGTTTGGAAAGCGAAACAGAAATTTACCTTTTTTCTCTTGGAGGGAAATTTAAATATTCTTACCTAAAGGCTATTTCCGAAATGCCTTCAGGTTATCAATCAAAATACGCTCTTCGTTATCCGGAACATCTTTGTTCTTTAGAAACTAATTTTTTAACAATTTTTGGTATCCGGACAAATTTAAGTGGAATTTATAAAAAAAGGTATCAGGAAGATGGCTATTTTCTTCTCAACAGTCGTGTGAGTAAGAAATTTGGTCTCACTACGATTTATTTTGATGGTTTAAATCTCTTCAATACAAAATACGAAGAAATTCTTGGTGTACCCCAACCTGGTCGCTGGCTGGGGATAGGAATAAACTGGAGTTACAATTAATGTTGATGGAATGAAGATTCTTCGGTTTGGATAAAAAGTAGAGGGAAAACAATATCACTGGTACAGCAAGGAATAATTACCGCAAGAACCGTATAAATAAAAACCATACCTAAGACACTAATCCAGTCAACTAAACCAAAAGAAACTAAATAAAGAATTGATGCCATACTACTTAGAAGAACATGAGCAGTATGAGAAAAGATTGTGCTTTTAATTGTCTGGGGCACAATTAAACCGGTAAAAATTCCAAAGAAAACAAAAGGTAAAATTAATACCGGATGATGAATTATGCAAATATGTAGTTCCATCTTTGTACCTAAGAGAAAACCGGAAATATATGGAATAATTATATCACTCATTCCACAGATACCTACCGCACCAATAAAACCGATAATTGCTGCTTTAGCAAAATTTTTTTCATGTCGCCAGAACATTGCTGTAGTTGCGGTAGCACTGAAAAGTAAGTGGAGTGGATGGAAGATATGAAATAAACTGGCAGCTGCAGTTAGAGGGTTAGTCCTCGCATAAAGAGAACTAAAGAAAGTAAGAATTCCTAAAATGATTATCCCCACTGAAACACTAAGGATTGTAAAAGGAAGATGTTTTTCTAACTCTGCTGCCAGATGGCGGAAGGACTTATTCATTTTAAAGTGATTACTTTTTTGAAGTGATTAGTTCTAAATCTCTATTTTTCTAAGAGTGCTTTCTTGATTTCTTCAGCAAAAAGTTTTGCTTCTTTGGGACTTTGAGCAGTAATAATTTTACATTTAGTAGCAGGATTGAAATCTTTTTCTACCGGTTTACCTGTATATTTTGCTCCTTTAGCAACTATTCTATTTTTTTCTGTTGGATAAACGGTTACTTTTTTTTCTTTTAATACACCGGCATTGGCTAAAGTTACAGGAGCAATACAAATTGCTGCCAGGACTTTATTTTCTTTTACTGTTTCCTGAATGATTTTGTGGGCTAGCGGGTCATTCCAATATTTACTTGCGCCAATACCACCGACGAAAATTATTGCATCAAACTCTTTTATTTTGACTTGAGAAAGTAGGATTTCGGGTTTAACTTTTGTTCCAAGCATTCCTTTTGCAGGTTCAGCACTTGAGGAAGCAGTAACAATTTTTGCTCCGGTTTGGGAAAGAACTTCTTTTGGCACTAAATATTCTTCGTCACGGAAATCTTCGTGGGCAATAACCATTACTATCCTTTTTCCTTCTAAAAGTAATTTAACCTTTTCTTCTGTAAAAAGAAATTCATTGAAAGTGAATAAAGACAAGACAAAAATAAAAAATATTTTCATTTTCTCATCTTAGACGCGTATTTCCGGTTTTCTCGGTTCAGTGGGCAGTTTTTCGCCGCGTGGACGACGAAAAAGTTTGCTCAAGAAGCGAGACCGTTCAATTTGTAATTCATTGAGCAAATCGTTTATTTCCTGTTCGCGGGACTGGAGTTGGGTTTTCCATTGGATTTCTTTCTGGGCAAGTACTGCTTTAAGTTCACTGGTTTCATCTTCTTCTTTCCGCAATTTTTCGTCAGTTTCTTCAAGTTCTCTACGCAAATGGTGCAATTCTTTTTCCTTTTCTCGTAGTTCAGTCTGTAGAGTTGCTTCTTTTTCTGTTTTTTCTAAATAAAGGGCACGGATTTCTTCTTCTTTTTCTTTAAGTCTTTCCTCCCACTCTTTTCGTCTTTGTTCAATCTCTCCGCGTAAAGTATTTATTTCTTTTTCCAGTTTTTCCCGGGTAGATTGTTCTTCGTTTAACCTTCTTCCCCAGAAATCTTTTTCCATTAGGTATCTTTCTTCCTTCGCTTGCAAGAGAGATTTCCATTCGCTTTGGTGCATTAGATATTCGGTTTTCAATGCTTCTAATTCTTTTTCTTTGGAGGTAATTTCTTCTTTTGTTTTATTTTGTAATTGGGCAAATTGAAGTTCTAAATTTTTCAGTTCTTCTTTACGGGTAGCAAGTTCTTGCTCAAGTTTTTCTTCTTTTTGTTTCAAGGTAATTTTTTCTTTTCCCCAGAGGTCTTTCTCTTCAAGGAGATGCTGTTTTGTTTCTTTTAACGATTTTTCTTGAGCAATTGAAACTTTTTCTTTCTCTTCCCAACGGTATTTTTGTTCTTGATATTCTCTTTCTTTTTCTTCCAGTCTTGTTTTTAATTCAAGAACCTGTGCTTGGAGTTCATTTTCTCGGCTATCTTTATCTCGAATAAGTACACGAAATTCTTCTTCCTGTTTAAGTAGTACTTTCCGTGAATTTACTTCTTCGGTTTCCAGACGACGAGTCAATTCTTTAAGTTGTTCATCCCACCAGAGGCGCATCTCATTAAATTCGCGTTGTCGTCGCTGATAATCGGCTTCCAGTTCCCTTTGTCTTTCTTCATATTGTGTTTGAAGATAACGAATTTCCTCTTCTTTAGCCGCGAGTTTTTCTAAAGCAGTTTTTTTCTCTTCTTCAATTTCTTTTTGTAACCTTTGGACATTTTCTTCCAAACGTATGCGGGTAATTTCGTATTCCTGTTCTTTCCGCTGATATTCAGCACGCAGTTCAGTTTCCCATTGGGACATCTCCATACGGAGACGATTATTCTCATCAGTTTTTTCTTGTAATTGTTTTGCCCAGGAACTTTTTTCTTCTTCAATTTTTTTCGCTAATTGTTCCAACTCAAATCGTAAACGTTCTTCAAGACGTTTATTTTCTTCAAGTTTAGTATGGTATTCTCTTTCTAATTCTTCCCAGGTAATTTTTTCACTATGGAAACGGGCTAAATCTTCTTCTTTTAGTTTCAGTTTTTCTTCCGTACCAATCCGTGTCTGTTCAAGAATTATTTTTGCTTCTCGTAATTCATTTTCTAAAGACATCTTCAGGGAGATATATTCTTGTTCCCTTTTTGCTAATTCTTCTTGCAGTTCCTGTTCCCGTTCAGCAAAATCTTTTTGTAGTTGTGTATATTCTTCTTCTTTTATGCGTAATCTTTCATTCCAGTTGATTGTTTCCAGTTCAAGACGTGTTTTCATTGCGCTAACTTCCTGTTCCAGACGTAATTTTACTAATTCAAGGTCTCGTCTTTTTTCATTATATTCTGCTTGTGCTTCTAATACTTGACGGGCGGATTCCCTTTGGAGTGTGGCGATTTCGTCAGCCTTTTCGCGCATTTTTTTCTCCCATTCGTTTCTCTCTTCGTCCCATTTCATTCGTAATTCGCTAAGTTTATTTTCCAGGTTAGAATTTAAAGTGCGTAATTCGTTTTCTTTACTTTTGGAAAAATTTTCCAGTTCATTAAGTTTTGTAGTTAATTCTAATTTGATTTTGTTTTTTTCTTCTTCAGTAATACGCAATTTTTCTTCCCCGATGAGTTTTTCTTGTTCATTTTGCTGTTTTAAGAGGGCAAGTTCGTTTTCTTTCTGTGTATATTGGAGTTGTAATTGGAAATGTTCGGTCTTTGTAGTTTCAATTTGAGTACTAAGAGTAGTCACTTCTACTTCTTTTTTCTGGAGAGTGATTCCTAATTCGTTGATCTTTTCCGCCATTGTATTTCTAAGTTGTGCAATTTCGTTTTCTTTTGCTCGGATTATATTCTCGGCTTCGGTCTTTTTTTCTGCATATTCTTTCTGCAAATTATTAATTTCATTTTCCAGTTGAATACATTTTTGTTCCTCTTGGTTTAATTTTTCCTCATATGTAGTTTTGAGAGTATTTTCTTGCTGGAGTAATTCTAATTTCAGTAAGTTATATTCATTTTCCTTTCTTTTAATTTCTTCCTCACTACGAGCAAGTTCTTCTTCGCGTACTTTCTTCAAATTAACTAAACTTTGTTCTAAAGCAGATTTTTCGTTACTAAGTTGTTGAATTTTTTCTTCGTATTCTTTTTTTAGTTTACCGGTCTGCTCAATTATTTCATTGCGTAAGGTAAGAATTTCTTCTTCTTTAGTTTTTAGTTCTTTTTCCCAGGCAATTTTTTCTTCATTGATTTTTACTTGGAGTGTTTCTAATTCTCTATTGAGACGTTCAATCTCTGCCTCGCGCAGTTGTAATTTTTCATTCAACTGAGCACGCATTTCCTCCATGCGCCGACTAAGTTCAGTCGATTCTTGTTTTTTTCGCTCGTAGTCAATATTTAATTGTTTCACACGCTCAAGATATTCCTGTTCAAATCGTCGGTATTCATCTTCTTGTTTAGCTAACTTTTCCTGAGCGAGATTTTTTTCTTCTTCAAAGTGTCTTTTTAAGTTTTCTATGTCCTGTTCTAAACGGATTATCATGTTCTGGAAATTAGTTTCTTTCATCTGGTAATCAGCCTTAATTTGTGTTTCTTTGGATAACCATTCACTTTGTAAACGGGACAATTCTCCATCTTTAAGGTCTATTTTTTCTTTTAAGGAATTTATTTCTTCTTCTTTTTGTAAGAGTATTTTTTCCAGTTCATTTTTTTCTTGGAGAAATTTTTCTAATAATTTTTCTTTCTCGTTAAATTTAGTTTGAATGGTTTCCAGTTGACTATTTAATTGTTTGATTTCATTTTCTTGGTTCTTGGTTTTTTCAGTTAGTTGTATTCTTATATTTTCTCTCTCGCGGATAAGTTCAGCCAGTTCTTGATTTTTTTGTTCAATTGTGCTCTCTAATTGTCTTGCTTGTTCAAGGTATTTCTGTTTAGATTCCTGGTATTCATCTTCCTCTCTTGCTAATCTTTCCTCAAGTGATTTTCTTTCTTCTTCCAATCGTCTTTTCAGGTTTTCTAAATCGGATTCCAGACGTAACTTTTCGTTAATCAATGTAGTTTCGCGAGCTTGGGAATCAGTCTTAAGTTGTGTTTCCCGGCTTAACCAAGCATTCTGTATATTGCTAATTTCTTCTTCTTTCAGATGCAATTTTTCTCTTAAAGAAGACAATTCCTCTCTTTGAGCAGTAAAAACTTTTTCCAATTCATTCTTTTGCTGGAGAAATTTTTCTTGTAATTCAACTTCTTTTACACTTAGTTCGGCTTGGAGCAAATCATTCTTTTCTTTTAATTCTTCTTCTTTTTGGCGGTAGAGCTCTTTTTCCAAAACAATCTTTCTTTCTAACTCTTTTAAACTCTCTTCTTTGGTTTCCAATTGCAGTTTCAATTCTTCATACCGATGATTCAGTTCACGAGTTGTCGCAAGATATTTCTCTTCATTTTCCACAAGTTTATTTCTTAATCTTTCTTCCTCTTCTGCCCATTTATTTTTTAACTGAGTGATTTCTTTTTCCTGTTCAGCGAATTTGCTTAATAATTGGTTAATTTCATCTTTTTTCTGTTGAATTTGCCTTTCGTAATCCTGTTCCAAATTGGTGCGTTCTCGTTCTAAAGAAAGTTTTTCTTCTTCTAACTTGTAAATTCTTTCTTTCCATCTTTTTTCTTCGTCAATGAATGACTTTTTTAGTTCATTCAATTCTTTTTCTTTATCAAAAAGTTTACTCTGCCACTCTTTATTTTCTTCGCTGAACTTTTTTTCTAAAGTTGTAATTGTCTTTTCATATTCTTCTTTAAGTTGCCGGGAGAGGTTCTCCAATTCTTCTTCTTTATGTTTTTTTTCTTCCTCTAACTTTCTCTTTTCTTCTTCCAATGAGGTTATTTTTTCCTCATAAAATTTATGATTTTCAGCAAGACGATTTTCAAAGTTTTCTTTTTCGGCAGTTAACTGTGCTTGGAGAGTTTCTACTTCTTTTTCTAATTCTAAAATTTTCTCTTCCACGGTTAGTTCCTCCTTTATTTCTCCGGAAGAATGATTTTTTCCACTTTAGTAATTAACTGGTTGATAAGTGAAATTTTTTCTTTAATTTTTTTTTAAAGTCCGTTAAGGAGAATATCCCTTTCCTCAGAGGATTTGGTTTTGACTTTTTTTCAAGTAATTGTTGATATTCTTTATCTTTTTCGTTATAACGTAAAATAAGTTGGACAATTTCTTCATCTTGTGATTTAAGTTTTTTCTCTATTTCGGCAATTTCTTGCTGTAATCTTTTTATTTCTTCTTCCTGGAAAGAAAATTTCTTATTCCAGTTTGTCTGTTCAGTTTCCAGTTTTTTCTGCCAGTTATTTATTTCGCATTTTAATTCTTCAAATTGTTGATTCAATTGTATTTTGGCTATTTCTATTTCTTTATTTTTTTCACAATTTAACCGGTGAATTTCTTCTTGGTGCAGGCGCTCGTTTTTTTGTAGTTGGTCAATTAAAACATCCCTTTTACTTAATTCAGTAAGTAAAGACAATTTTTCCTCAGTGGACTTTCTTTCGAGAAGTTGTGTTTTATTTATTTCTTCTTCAAGCTTCCGTTGTATCCTTTCCAATTTAATAATTCCTTTTTGATATTGGGTTTTTAACTGCGCTTCTTGGATTAATAATTGTGCGCGCAAGAGTTTATTTTTTTCTTCTTTGTTTTTTAATTCTTGAAGAATTTTACCCCAACCAATTTTTTTCTCGCTGATTATCCCTGAGGAAATACTTGTTTCTTCTTTTAAGGTAGTCAATTCTCTTTTTTCTAAATGTTCTTCCCAGAGTTTGCGTCGCGTTTCTTCAAGATTCTTTTCTAATTCGGTTATTCTCTTTTGGTATTCTTCATTTTCTTCTTGGTTTGTCTTATCCATTTTTTTCTTAAAGGTTCTCCTTCAAGAGCTCTGCTTTAAAAGAGAAATAAAAGTTTCATTTCTCTGTCTTATTTTCCATTGTTTGAGATATCGGAGTAAATCTTCTCTTTGTCGTGATATAGGAAATAAAACAATTCTCAATTCTTCCTCTCTTTGTTTTTTTTCTTTTAGGTATTTTTGGAGTTGATTTTCCAGTTCTTGATTTATTTTTTGTAGTTCATTAATCTCCCGAAACATTTTTTCTTTTTCTTGGTTGAGTTGTTTAATTTTTTCTTCAAATTCTAAAATAAGTAGATTTTTTTCCTTATGGAACTTTTCTTCCAGTTGTTTGGTCCTTTCTTCAAGTTGACGATTAAAAATATTTTTTTCTTGAATGAATTTTTCTTCTATTCGTGCAAGTTGCATTTCACTTTGCGTGAGAGCAATTTGACATTCTTTTTCTTTTAGCAGTAGAATTTTATTTTGCCGAAGGAGAACTTTAGAATGCGTGTAGAATGAGCACAAAAAAATAAAAGTAAAAACAAGAAGCACCAAGACAGTTAAAAGCAAGAACTGTTTGCGTGCTCTTTTTTCTTTTTCTTCTTGTTTTGCGAGATGTTGCTGAAAGGCATTCCTTTCCCGGTCAAAATTGGCAAGTAAAGCCGTCATTTTTTCTTCTAACTCTACGAAGAGTTCTTTTCTTACTTCAATTATCTTTTCTCTTCCTAGCAGAACGGTTGGTTTTGTTTCTTTAATTTTCGGTACTTGTGGTGAAGGAAGTGCTGGTGCGGTCGGAGGGGTAACCTTTTTGGCAACTTTGCTTTTCACTGTTTGATAGAGTTGGTTTACTTCAATATCTTCGGGTGAAAGTTTGAGTGCTCGTTCCAGATAATTTAAGGCCTGAATATATTCTTTTTCTTGGATAAATCTCGTTGCTAAAGCAATTAAACAATTTAAAAGGTATTCTTTAGCTTTTACATTTTCCTTATCCGTAGTTAATACAGTTTCAAAATCAGCAATTGCACCTTCTAAATTGCCTTGGCGATATTTCTGGAGACCATTAGCGAAAGGACTAAGTTGGGCATTGAGTTGAACAATTAAACTAAGGGTCAAGACCAAAGAATAAAAAACAATTTTTTTCATCTTTTCGGTAGACCATGACCTATCGGAAAGATTATATCAAAATGAAAAAAAATGTCAACCCCATTAGGAATCTTATCGGTAGACCATGACCTAACGGGAAGAACAAATTATTTATGAATATTATACAAAAAGTTTCTAACGAGGTCAACCCCGTAAAGATTTTCATCTACGGGGTCAATATTGACTTTCCCTAATTAAAACAGTAGAATAAATCCTACAAAACTGAAACTAAAAGGAGGTTAAAAAATGTTTAAGAAAAAGTTTGTTTTGACTTGGGTTACTTTGTCTCTATTTACAGTCATTCTTTTTGCTCAGGAGAAACCGGTCGTTCCTTCTGAACCGGGAAAAGAAGGGAAAGAAACTACACCACAACCAGTGCAGGAAGAGAAAAAGGAAGAGAAAGCGGGTCCTGATTTGAGTAGTTATCTTGATGCGCTAAAAAATAAGAAAATTGAAGTGCGTATTGAAGCAATCAAATCCTTGAGTAGTATTGGTAACGAAGAAGCAATAAAAATTCTTACTGATGTCCTTGTTCGTCCAGAGGAAGAGATAAAAGTAAAATTAGCAGTGGTAGAGGCACTGAATAATATTGGGAATCAGTTGGTTGTTCCATCGTTAGCACAAGCATTAAAGGATAAAGATGTTACTCTACGGATAAATGCGATAAAGTCTTTAATTCGTATTGCCGGTAAAGAATCCGGGCCATATCTGAGTGAAGCACTTCAAGACAAAGAGACAAAAGTGCGTTTAGCCACTGTAGAGACACTATCTAAAATACATAGTGATTTTGTTTATTCTTTCTTAGATGAAGCATTGGTGGATAAAGAAGTAAAGGTAAGGGTAACTGCTTTGAATGGTTTATCTGACCTTAATGATGAGAGAATAATTCCTTCCTTGAGTAAAGCACTAAAGGACAACAATGAAGAAATAAGAATTTTAGCCGTAAAGAAATTAGGTAATTTTGGTGGTGAAGAAGTAGTTTCTCCTTTAGGGGAGGCATTGAAAGACAATAGTAAGAAAGTGCGTGTTTCAGTCTTAGAAGAGTTAACAAAATTGAATAATCCGCAAGCGATGGTTACGCTTGCTTCGGCACTGAAAGATGACGATGAGGAGATACGTCTTTCGGTAATAAATTTCCTGAGTGTTTCTGGTGATGTCACCGTAGTGCCAATGTTAGCTGAGGCATTGAGTGATTCAAATTTAGAGGTACGTTTTGCGGTAGTGAATACTTTGGGCTCAATTGGTAGCGACCAAGCGGTAGAAGTTTTGGTAGACGGACTGAAAAATAAAGACCAGGAATTTCGCTTAAGAATAATTAATATTTTAGGAGTAATGCGGAGCAAAACTGCAGTGCCGGGATTATTAAAAGTTTCAGATGAAGATACGCGTCTGGGAATTCGTCTTGCAGCAATTAAAGCATTAGGTGAAATCGGTGACCGGAGAGCATTACCCATTCTTAACGAACTCGCTTATCGGGGTAGCAAAGAAATTCAACCAGTCGCAAAAGAAGCCATTTTAAAAATTGTAGAAAAAAGTATAACTGAGGAGAAATAAAAAGGTTAGCATTCTTGGGAGGAACTTCTCATGGTGAAATTAGTCATCTCCGGTATTTGTGGACGGATGGGTTCACGGATATTTAGTTTAGCCAAAGAAGATAAAGAGATAGAAATTGTCGCTGGTTTAGAAAGGAAAGACCATCCGGAAATTGGCAAAGAGATGTCTTTAGGAATAAAAATTTATTCTGATTTAAGGGAAATTATTTCGCTTGCTGATGTTTTAGTTGAGTTCACTAATCCGCAGGCGACTTTAGAACATTTATCTCTGGTTAAAGAAAAGAAAAAAGCGATGGTTATTGGGACAACCGGTTTTTCGGAAACGGAAGTAGAAAAAATTAAAGAAGTATCCCGTTCAGTTCCTCTGGTTTTTTCGCCGAATATGAGTATCGGTGTGAATTTACTTTTCCGTTTGGCAAAAGAAACAGCGAGGGTAATTTCTGACTACGATGTAGAAATTATTGAAGCTCATCATAACCAGAAAAAAGATGCACCATCCGGTACAGCAATGAAGTTAGCAAAAATTATTTCTGAAGAATTGAATCGTGATTTGAATCAGGTTGCCATTTATGGACGGGAAGGGGTCCTTGGTGCACGGAAAAAGGAAGAAATTGGTATCTTTGCAGTGCGTGCGGGTGATATTGTTGGTGAACATACGGTAATTTTTGCTACTCAAGGTGAACGGATTGAACTAATTCATCGGGCACATACACGTGATGCTTTTGCTCTCGGTGCACTGAAAGCAGTAAAATGGGTAGTTAAACAACGCCCTGGATTTTATGATATGCAAAATGTTTTAGGTTTACCCCGTTAGAAATGGTCACTTTTTCTAATAGGGTTTTTAAAAAAATAAAAAAACTAACCTGCCCGCCGAAGCTTTAGCGGAGGCGGGTCGTCGTTACGCTTATCAACTGAGAGAGAAGATGTACGCAGAACGATTAAGTTTGCTTCCACCATATCTTTTCGTCAGTATTGACCGCAGGGTAAAAGAACTTAAAGATAAAGGTATTCAGGTAATCAATCTCGGTGTCGGTGACCCGGATTTGCCGACCCCCGAACATATTGTCAAGAAAGGACAGGAGGCGCTGGCTAACCCGGTTCATCAGCGTTATCCTTTTGGTGCCGGATTAAAAGAGTTCCGCGAAGTAGTAAGTAAATGGTATAAACAAAGGTTTGGAGTAAATTTAGACCCAGAAAATGAAGTTCATGCTTTGATTGGTTCTAAAGAAGGTATCGGACATCTACCTTTAGCCTTGGTCAATCCCGGGGAAATTGTACTTGTTCCCGAACCGGGTTATCCGGTCTATAAAGCAAGCACAATTTTTGCTGGTGGTCAACCTTATTATTTGTCATTGAGGGAAGAAAATAGTTTTTTACCTGATTTTTCCAAAACTCCGGAAAAAATACTAAAAAGAACAAAACTGCTCTTTCTCAATTACCCGAATAATCCGACTGCTGCCTGTGCCGATGAATCTTTTTTCCACACGGTAATCAAACTTGCCAAGAAATATGGATTTATTGTTGCTCACGATGCGGCATATTCAGAAATTTATTTCAATCAGCCACCAATCAGTTTTCTTTCCGTTCCCGGAGCAAAAGAGGTCGGGATTGAATTTCATTCGCTTTCCAAGACCTATAATATGACCGGTTGGCGGATTGGTTTTGCGGTGGGGAATAAAAAAATTATTCATGGTCTGGCGACGGTGAAAGACAATTATGATTCCGGTGTATTCCAGGCAGTGCAGGTAGCGGGAGTAGCCGCTTTAACCGGTTCACAGGATTGTGTTGAACAAATGCGTCAGATTTATCGTGAACGGCGAGATGTTCTTGTGCAAGGACTAAAAAATTTGGGATGGGAGATAAAAACTCCCCAAGCAACATTTTATCTCTGGGCAAAAATACCGAAAAGTCTTCGGCAGGTTCAGACCTCAATGAAGTTCGTAGAAAGATTATTATCCGAAGCGGCAATTGTTTGCACACCGGGCAGCGGTCTCGGACCTTCCGGTGAAGGGTATGTGCGTTTTGCTTTAACTGTAGATAAAAAAGTACTTGAATTAGCCGTAGAAAAAATCAAAAAAATCAAGTGGTAGTCGCCTATCTTGGAATTGGCTCAAATTTAGGTAAGCGTAAGAAAAATATTCAAAAAGCAGTTCATCTCCTTGCGAGTACTTCCGGAATAAATGTGGAGAAGATATCTTCTCTCTATGAGAGTGAACCGGTCGGTTGGAAAAACCAACCTTGGTTTATCAATGGTGTAGTAAAAATCAAAACCACTTTTTCTGCCGAAAAGTTATTGAACCGACTACTGGAAATTGAAAGGTTATTTGGAAGAAAAAGAAGTAAAATAAACCGCGGTGGACCACGGATAATTGACCTTGACCTTCTTCTTTACGGTAAAGAGATAATTAAAATACCGGGTCGGCTGAAAGTCCCGCATCCGGAAATGGAAAAAAGAAAATTTGTGCTGGTTCCTTTGAATGAAATCAACCCACGCATTTATCATCCAAAATTAAAAAAAACTATTCACCAATTGCTCAACGATTTGAAAAACAATCCCGACCAAGTAAAAAAGTTACATCGCCGTAATCGTTCTTTTAATCGCTGTAATCGTTTTAAACAATGAAAATCTATCACAAAATCTTACCTTTACAAAAAGATATCAGTAAATTAAAAAAACGGAATAGAACTATCGGTCTTGTCCCGACAATGGGTGCATTACACGAAGGACATCTTTCCCTAATCCGGCGAGCAAGAAAAGAGAACGATATTTTAGTAGTAAGTATTTTTGTTAATCCGAAGCAGTTTGGTCCAGGAGAAGATTATCTGTGTTATCCACGTCCTTTCGCCGAAGATAAAAAACTATGTGTGAAAGAGAAAGTGGATATCCTTTTTGTCCCTTCGGTTGAAGAAATGTATCCGGAGGGATATTTAACCTATGTTAATGTAGAGAAGATTTCCGAGAAACTTTGTGGCAAATTTCGTCCCGGACATTTTCGGGGTGTAGTCACCGTGGTCACTAAACTTTTCAATCTTGTCCAACCTGACCGTGCCTATTTCGGGGAAAAAGATTTCCAGCAACTCCAGATTATTAAGCGCATGGTGAAAGATTTGAATTTACCAATTGAAATTATTTCCTGCCCTACGGTAAGAGAAAGACTTGCCCGCCGAAGCTTTAGCGAAGGCGGGGATGGACTCGCCTTGAGTTCACGGAATACTTATTTAACTCCTGACGAACGAATCCGTGCTTTATGCCTAAATCAAGCACTCAAAAAAGCAAAAGATTTAATCGTTAAACAAAAAGTGAAAAATACAAAAAAAATTATTCAAGAAATGAAAAAAATTATTCTTTCGGCAAAACCGACTAAGGAGGTAATCACCTCAATTGACTATATTGAAATTTGTCATCCTGAGACTCTTGAACCTTTGTCCCAAGTGCGACTGCCGTTAGTAATTGCTTTAGCCGTTTGGTTTGGCAAAACCCGACTGATTGATAACCTATATGTAAAATAATTTTTTGGCAATTTTTTTGCCCGGGGCTTGACAAACCCTCACAATTTGTGTAAACTAAAGGTAATAATAATTATTACTTTTGGTTCACAAAGATGAAAAAGTTTGATATTTTAGAAATTTATCGCAGCCCAAATACAATCTTTACCACCAAAGATATTTCCTTAATTTGGAAAGAAACGGATTTAGATACCATAAAAGCGCGCACAAACTATTATGTCAAAAAGGATAAACTTTATCCCCTGAGAAAAGGAATTTATGCCAAAGATAAAAATTATAATCAATACGAACTGGCAACCAAAATCTATACACCTTCTTATTTGAGTTTAGAAACGGTTCTCCAAAAGGAAGGAATAATTTTCCAATATTACAAAACTATTTTTGTAGTCAGTTATCTCTCTCGTGAAATAACTTGTAATAATCAAAAATATATCTTCAGAAAAATAAAAAATGAGATTTTAATTAACAATTTGGGAGTAGAAAGAAAAGAAAATTATTTCATCGCCACTAAAGAACGAGCATTCTTGGATACTCTTTATTTATATAAAAATTATCACTTTGATAATTTAAAGCCGATTAATTGGGATTTTTGTTTTCAGATTGCTCCGATTTATAAAAATAAAAAATTGATTCAATTATTAAAATCTTATTCATCGTGCTATGCTTGATATTTCAATTCACAAAACTATCCTTTTACAAATTTTGAAAGATATTTATACCGATATTTCTATTTCTTCAGTTTTAGGATTTAAAGGTGGAACTGCCGGTTATCTTTTCTATGATTTACCCCGTTTTTCCGTTGATTTAGATTTTGATTTATTAAACCCACAGAAAGAAAAAATTGTTTTTGAAAAAATAGAAAATATTTTAAAAAACTATGGAGAAGTAAAAGATAAAGTAAACAAACGCTATACAATATTTTTTATTTTTTCCTATAGTAAAGAGGCACAGAATGTTAAAATTGAAATTTCCAAAAGAAATTTCGGCTCAAGTTATGAAATAAAAAATTATTTGGGTATTTCAATGTTAGTAATGAAAAAAGAGGACATTTTTGCTCATAAGTTAGTAGCACTCTTAGAGAGAAAAGAATTAGCCAATCGTGACCTTTTTGATTTTTGGTTTTTTCTCAAAAATAATTGGGGAATAAGAGAAGATTTAGTGGAAAAAAGAACTAAAATGAAGTTCAAAAGTTATTTAAGGAAATGTATCAAATTTGTTGAGCAAATAAACGAAAAACATATTTTAGCCGGGATGGGTGAACTTTTAGATGAAAAAACAAAATCCTGGACAAAGAAGAATCTAAAAAAAGATTTATTATTCCTATTAAGATTAAAAGAAAAATCTCCTTTGTAATCGCTTTAGCGGTCTGAGTAGGCACCAGAGCGGTGCATACATAATTCGGCAAAACCCGGCTGATTGATAACCTATACTTAAAGTAATTTTATCAGGATAGAACTAATTTGAAAATATGAGTAAGAACAATTATCAAGATTGGAATAAAGAAGAACTGATTGCTGAAATTGAGAGATTAAAAAAGCGTAAGAAATACGGTTTGGTCTGGGAAGAAAAACCAGAAGAAGTAGTGGAGATGTGTAAAAACAAATTGCCGGTAGTGAAAGAGATAAAAAGCAAGGAGATAATCACCGACAAAAATAAACCGGTGAATTTGTTGATTGAAGGAGATAACTACCACGCTCTTTCGGTCTTGAATTATACTCACGGAAAGAAAATTGATGTCATCTACATTGACCCGCCATTCAATACTGGAGCAAAAGACTGGAAGTATAACAATAATTATGTAGATATAAATGATGCCTATAGACATAGTAAATGGTTAAGTATGATGTCTAACAGATTAAAAATTGCGAGAAATCTACTAAAAGACAATGGCGTGTTAATTTGTGCGATTGATGATAATGAATTCCATCATTTAGGAACACTACTGGAGGAAATATTCTGTGGTTATGAAATTCATTGTATTACGATAGTCCATAACCCAAGAGGGATTCAAGGTGATAATTTTTCTTATACTCACGAATATACTTATTTCGTTTTTAAAAAAAATATGAAAGTAATTGGGCAAAGAAAAATAAGAGAAGAAGATATTGACTGGCGAAATCTTCGAGACAATGGCGGTGAGTCTCTACGTTCAGATGCAAAAAATTGTTTCTACTCAATAATAATTAAAAATGACAAGGTAATCGGGTTTGGAGATGTTTTAAAAAACAATGTTCATCCCAAAAAACAAACCGAAGCAAAAGATGGATGTTATTATGTTTACCCCATTGATAGACAGGGTGTTGAAAGGAAATGGCGATATGCCCGTCAAAGTATAGAAGAAGTAAAACATTTATTAAGAGCAAAAAAGACGAAAAATGGTTATGAAATTGAAATCGGTAAAGACTTTGGTACCGTAAGAACTGTCTGGCAGGATAGTCGATATGATGCGAACGAATACGGGACCAAATTAGTCCATAAACTTGTCCCAACTTCTCATTTTGATTTTCCTAAATCTGTTTACAATACCTTTGACTGTATTGCGCCAATTTTATATCAGAGAAAAAACGCCATAATTTTAGATTACTTTGCTGGTTCGGGAACGACCGGACAGGCAGTAATGATGCTCAATAAAGAAGATAACGGGGATAGGCAGTTTATCCTTTGTACTAATAACGAGAATGGTATTGCGGAGGAAGTTTGCTATCCGAGATTAAAGAAAGTTATACAAGGTCATAAGGATTATCCTGATATAACCGGTATTCCCGCTAATCTTAAATATTTCAGGACTGATTCTGTTGATGCTGAACCTACCGATAAAAATAAAATTAAACTAACCCAACAGGCAACCGAAATGCTTTGTATTAAAGAGGGGACATTTGATTCGGTTCTGGACAAAAAGGATTTTAAAATTTTCAAAAATAACAACCATTATACAGGTATAATCTTTGACCAATTAGCGATTTCATCATTCAAAAAAGCAATTAAAAATATAAAAGGAAAATTTAGTATTTATGTATTTTCTTTGAGCGATGAAACTTTTGACGAAGAATTCGTTGATGTAAAACAAAGAATTAAACTTTCTCCTATCCCAGAAGCAATTTTGAGGGTGTATAGGAGGATTTTTAGGTAATGACATCAGGTGAGAAGAGATAAAAATTGTAAACAGGAGAAATAACTATGTTTAGTAAATCGTTTACCGTTTCAGTAGAACCAACAGTGCTTAGATGGGCAAGGGAAAGTATTGGGATGAGCACAGATGAAGTTGCCAGGAAGATAAAAGGAGCAACGATAAACACCATAGAAGAATGGGAAAAGGAAGGCAGAAAAGTAAAACCGACTTTTGCCCAAGTTGAGAGATTATCAACAATTTACAAGAGACCTTTAAGTGCCTTTTTATTATCTGTGCCACCGAAAGAACCGGATTTTCCTGAAGATTTCCGGACATTTCCTTCTGATGAAAAGAAACCACTTAATCCTAAAACATACCTGGCTATGAGAAAAGCTAGACGCTTTCAATATTCTGCTGTTGAGTTAATTAAGGAGTTAGGAGAACCAATTAAGAAACTATCCGTAAAAGCAAATTTGTCTGACGACCCTGAATTATTGGCAGAAAAAATGAGAGGACAGTTGGGAGTTAAAGTTTTTCCCCGTTTGGCTTCTTTCACTAAAGAGACCGCTTTGGATGAGTGGGTAAAAATATTAGAAACTAACAGCATGCTGGTATTTCAGATTAGTATTACAATGAACAAGGAAATCAGAGGGTTTTCATTAGTTGATGAAGAGGTGCCAGTGATTGTCCTGAGAAGGTCTGATGAGACATCAGCCAAAATTTTTACACTCTTCCACGAGTTGGCGCATTTACTCTTGCAGAAAGGTGGCATCTGCGATTTGGAGGAATCTGATATATCATACGAAAAATTCTGTAACCACTTTGCTGGGGCATTTCTGGTTCCTAAAAATGAGTTATTAAGTCATTCTGTAGTTCAGGCAAATCCAAGAATGAAAGAATGGCCCGAAACACTTCTGAATACTATTGCGCGGAACTTCCAAGTTAGCAAAGAGGTTATTTTAAGAAGGTTGTTAATCTTAGGGCGAACCACCAAGAACTATTATCTTGAAAAACATAAGGAGTGGAAGATTAAATATAAAGAACCTAAGGGAAAACTCCCACGTAGAAATGAAATCAAGATTTGTATCAAGGAAAGAGGAAAAAAATATATTTCTATGGTTTTTGATGCCTATGAACGAGAGAAGATTAATGAGATGAGAGTGGCTGATTATTTAGGCATAACATCTGATAAGATAGCCAAAGTTAAAGAGGCAATATGAGTTTATGGAACTACCTTTTGGAAATAAATATGTTGTTGATAACGATATTTTGATAACTCTACTAACATTTTATCCTCAGGATAAACCCACCTTCAAAGCACTCTGGGATGAGGTAGAAAATCTTATTAAACAGAAGATAATTTTTTCAACAGATGTTGTATATGAAGAGATAAAAAGATACCGTGGTAAAAACGACGTAGTAAAGAAATGGGCAAAGGCGCAAAAAAAGCGAAGACAATTCTTTATTCCGACTAATCAAGAAATATGGCAACTGGCTAAGGATATTGAGGCAAGGTTTCCTGATTTACTTGATAAGAAGAAATTACAAACTGGCGAACCCGATGCCGATCCATTCTTGATTGCCCTGGCTAAATCAAGAGGTGCTACTATTGTTACCCAGGAAAGAAAAGACATTCCTAATAGAATACCAACGGTTGCTTCGCATTACAATGTTAAATCCGTAGACCTTTATGAGTTTTTTGAAGAGCGCAAGTTAAAGTTTGTTAAAGGACAATAATCTATGCAACTGAAAATTTACCAAGAAAATGCAGTAGAAGAATTATTAGAAAAAGCAAAACGGCTTTTGGGGTATCCGGGAGAAAAGAAACTCGTTTTTAAATCGCCAACCGGGTCAGGTAAGACCATAATGATGGCAGAATTTTTGAAACGATTGGTTGACGATAGAGAAGTAAGACAGCCCCTTTCTTTTATTTGGACTGCACCAAGGCAACTACATATTCAAAGTAGAGAAAAGTTAGAAAGATATTTTGAAGAAACCCGGGCTTTGGAATGTTCTTTCTTTGAAGATTTAGACGATAGAAAAATCGGAGAGAATGAGATTTTATTTTTCAATTGGGAGAGTATAAATAGAGCAGACAATATTTATATTCGCGATAATGAACAGGAATTTAATTTGTCAAAGGTGCTTGAAAAAACAAAAGAAGAAGGTAGGGAAGTCGTTTTAATTATTGATGAGGCGCATCATCACGCAACAAGTGAAATTTCACAAGGGCTAATTCAAATGATTGGACCAAAATTAACAACAGAAGTTTCAGCAACACCAGTAATTGCTAATCCCGACGAGATGGTTAATGTAGCCTTAGAAGATGTGAAAACCGAGGGCATGATTAAAAAGGTAGTGATTTTGAATGAAAAATTTGTCAATCTTTTAAAGGAAGGAAAAATTGAATCCAATTTGAGTGGCGGAAGTGAAGAATTGGTGATTGATGCGGCATTAAAGAAGCGAGAGGAATTATGGAAAGCATTTCAGGGAGAGAAAGCGAGCATAAATCCTTTAGTCTTAGTTCAGCTTCCAGATAGAATTGGGCAGTTAGAAGATACAATGAAAGATAGGGTAATTTGGATCTTAAAAGATAAGTACAAGGTTTCAGCTGAAAATGGTAAATTAGCAATTTGGCTTTCTGGCGAACATGTGAACAAAGAAGATATTGAGAAAAATAATAGTGAAGCACAGGTTTTAATTTTTAAGCAAGCGATTGCTTTAGGTTGGGATTGTCCGAGAGCACAAATCTTAGTTTTGTTTAGAGAATGGCACAGCCCGATTTTTTCTATTCAAACAGTGGGAAGAATTATGCGTATGCCCGAACCAGATGAAGGACATTACGAAAATGATATTTTGAACTACGGTTATGTATATACTAACCTGAGCGATATAAAAATTAAAGAAGATATTGCCCGTGATTACATTACCATTTATACGAGCAAAAGACAATCTGATTATAAATTAATCAATTTGCTTTCCTGCTACTCAAAACGACATCGCGAGAAAACAAGATTGTCGCCTTTGTTTATTGAAATATTCTTGAAAGAAGCAAAGGAGTATGAATTGAAAAACAAAATAAATATAAAGGCAAAAAGGTTAGATGTAAAAGTTTTCAATGACTGGAATGCAGAAAATATAGATATATTAGCCGGAAAGATAATCTCGGCGGATAAAGAAATTAAGGTAAGCGGATTTGATTTACAACGCTTATTTGATTTTTTTGTCCGGCAAAATTTGACTCCATTTTATCCGGAAGACAGGTCAGTTGGTCGTGTGAAAGAAGCAATTTATAAGTTCTTTGAAAAAGAATTCAAGATGAAGCGTGCAGAACAAGAAGATGAAGCAATTCAGATTACTTTAAGTGATAAAAATATCCAATATTTTGTTAATATTATTGATAAAACAAAAGAAGAATATCAAAAGGAAGTAGCGAAGCGTGAGCCGGAGATTGTTCCTGTTGAAAATTGGAATGTCCCGGAATCTTTGACTTTTGGTGAGAATTACAGCAAAGAAGATAGAAAAAAATCTATAATGGTGCCATTTTATATTGAAAACAGATGGAAGACAGAAAAGGCATTTATAGAAATTTTAGAGAAATCAGAAAATATTGAGTGGTGGTTTAAAAATGGTGACCGAGATACGAAATTTTTTGCCGTGCCTTACAATGATGGTGAGAAAAAACCTTTTTATATTGACTTTATTGTTAAGTTAAAGGACGGTAGAATTGGTTTGTTTGATACCAAAGCAGGATTTACTCAAAAACTTGCCGGACCAAAAATTAATGGTTTATTCAATTACATCCAGTCCGAAAATAAAAAAAGGAAAAATCTTTTTGGTGGGATAGTTACTAACACTGACCAAAGAAATTATCACGGAAGATGGATTTATTTTGATAAACCAAAAGAAAAGTTAAAAGATAACAATTTTGATAATTGGGTAGATTTAGAACTTTAACCGTAGAAAATGAATAAATATAATAATCTAAAATTTTTAAAAGAAACGAAAGCAAGAATTCTACATGTTTGTGATGGATGCGGGAAAGAAATCAAGAAGGGTGAAATTTACTATCCAGAAAGTATTGGAAGGGTTAATGCTCCCGGCATTAAACTTAAAAAATTTTGCAGTGAATGTGCCAAAAAATATCCCGGGGAAAAAGGAAACGCTTTCATTTATTCTTTCATTTATTAGAAAACTTAGAAGAAAAAGGGGACGCTTTCAGTTATTTGGGAACTTAGAAGTTAATAAACTAAAAAATTTGGCATTTGAATACTTCGGAAATTCAGTAGTTTTTTTCTTGAGCGGGTCAAACTTTGCTTCGGAATGTGAAAAAAGAGAAAAGTTAGCGCACCTCTTCGGATTAGAATTCTAAGGGAAGAACTTAATTTTTAGCCCGAAAGAAACTATTCTCACATTCTTAAGAATATTGGAATAATCATTTTTTTCTGCTATAATATTTGCACATAATCCTTATGAACCAAAAAGATAATAAAAGTTATCGTGAACTGGAAAGAATTGTTAAAGGGTTTGCTAACCATCGGTGGATTGAAATTTTAGAGCTGTTAAAGAGAGAACCCGAACTTTCCGTTGCCGAAATTTCCGAGAATTTGAATATCAATTTTAAGACCGCTTCCGAACATATCCGTCGGTTAGCGATTGCTGGACTGTTAATGAAGAGGTCAGAGGGATTAAATGTACGCCACAAATTAACCGAGAGAGGACTATCTATTCTCAAATTCTTAAGAATACTGGAATAGTTCATCGGAAAAATTACTGATTTGAGGGTTCAATGAACCAAGAAATTTTTGAAGAAATTTTGGGATTGAAAAAAGAAAAGAAGGCGGTAATTTTGGCACATAATTATCAAATTGATGAAGTGCAACAGATTGCCGATATTACCGGTGACTCTTTAGAACTTTCCCGTGCCGCAACAAAAACTGATGCCGAGGTAATTGTTTTTGCGGGTGTACATTTTATGGCGGAAAATGCAGCTATTCTTAATCCGGATAGAGTGGTTCTTTTGCCGGATATAACTGCTGGTTGTCCTTTAGCCGAAATGATTACTGCCGAAAAATTGCGAGAAATGAAAAAAGAATATTCCCAGGTAGCGGTAGTCTGCTATGTTAATTCTTCCGCGGAAGTGAAAGCGGAAGCGGACATTTGTTGCACTTCCTCCAATGCAGTAAAAGTGGTTAACTCTCTACCGGAAAGACAGATAATTTTTGCTCCGGATAAAAATCTTGCCCATTATGTTTCTTCCTTTACCGATAAAGAGGTTATTCCCTGGAAAGGTTTTTGTCCAATCCATGCTCATTTAACCCGCGAAGAAGTAATTGCCGCGATGAACGAACATCCAAGAGCAGTATTTGTTGCTCATCCCGAGTGTGTCCCTGAGGTTTTGGCTTTAGCGGATTATGTTTGTTCTACCAGTGGTATGTTTAAATATGCACGGGAGTCCGCAGTAAAAGAAATAATTATCGGCACCGAAAGTGGTATGCTCTGGCGTCTACGGAAAGAAAATCCGGAGAAAAGATTTTTTGTTGCTTCTACAAAAATGGTCTGCCCAAATATGAAAAAGATTACTTTAGAAAAAATACGCGATAGTTTAAAAGAAATGAAATATCAAATTATTGTTCCTGAGGAAATACGCAAACCTGCCTATCAAGCGGTAAAAAGGATGCTTGATTTAAAATAAATCCTCGGATTACCCTCACCCTAACCCTCTCCCCTCGTATAGAGGCGTGGCCTCCACGAGGCTTTACGCCTGGAGGGAGAGGATAAAAGAGAGGGGGAGATAAGATGGAAACTCTACATTTTGGGATAATTGGTTGTGGTGCAATCGGTAGCGAAATTGCAAAAGCGATTGACCGTGGAATTATTCCCGGGGAATTAGTTGCCATTTGTGATTTAGATAAAAAGAAGGCAAAAAATTTAGTTTCCCAACTGAAATCAAAACCAAAAATTGTTAATTTAGATAATTTGGTAAAGATGGCTGATTTTGTAATTGAATCAGCACATCCTAATGTAGTGCAGAAAATAAGTGATAAAGTTTTCCCTGCGAAAAAAAGTTTGTTGATAATGAGTATCGGCGGACTGCTTCAACATCCAGAAATTTTAGATAAAGCACGCAAAAAGTGTATAAATTTATATTTACCTTCCGGAGCAGTTGCAGGTATTGATGCCTTGAAAGCCGGGAAAATGGGTAAAATTTATTCAGTTACTTTGATTACTTCTAAACCTCCAGCTGGACTGAAAGGTGCACCTTATCTGGTAAATGAGGTAATCACCTCAAAGAAAATTGATTTATCTAAGTTAAAAAGAAAAATATGTGTCTTTGAAGGAAATGCTCTTCAAGCGATTAAAGGTTTTCCGGCAAATATCAATGTTGCGGGTATACTTTCTTTAGCTGGTATTGGTGCGAAAAATACAAAAGTGAAAATTTTTGCTGACCCGAAATTGAAAAGAAATGTGCACGAAATGGTTATTCAAGGCAATTTTGGTAGAATTACTACGCGGGCAGAAAATTTACCTTCACCGGTTAATCCGAAAACGAGTCAATTGGCTATTCTTTCCGCAATTGCTACTTTGAAACAAGTTACTGATTCAGTGAGAATAGGTATATAATAGGTACATAGATGAACCCCCTCACCCTGACCCTCTACCTCAAAGTGGAGAGGGGAAAATAAGGAGAATGAAGGAATGGTAAAACAAGCGTTTTTTGTGATTGATATGTTGAATGATTTCATTTTACCCGGTGCACCTTTAGAAGTACCAAAAGCAAGAGAAATTATCCCAAATTTGAAAGAAAAAATTGCGCAAATGAGAAAAGAAAAAATTCCAATTGTCTACATCTGTGATGCACACAAAAAAAATGACCCGGAATTTAAAATCTGGCCAGTGCATTGTGTGAAAGGGACAAAAGGGGCAGAAATAGTTGAAGAATTAAAGCCAGAAAAGGATGATTATCTGGTGACTAAAACGACCTATTCCGGCTTTTTTAAGACGAAACTAGAGTATTTATTGAAAAGGTTAAAAGTGAAAAAGTTAGTTGTCAGTGGTATTTTGACGAATATTTGTGTTCTTTATACGGTCTCGGATGCAGTCCTGCGTGGTTATGAAGTAACCATAGTTAAAGATTGTGTAACTTCTTTAACTGAAGAAGAACATAATTTTGCCCTCCAGCAAATGGAGAAAGTCCTCAGAGCAAAAATTGTTTAGTGATATTTTTTAAATTTCATTTATGGAATAAATTTGAACCCCGAATAAAATCGGGGTTTTTTGTTTGACTTTTTGTTCAATTTTGCTATAATTTTTTAGAAAAGGAGGAAAGATGTTTCATTATGCTGATGAGAAAGAGATAAAAGAAGGTAAGGTTACGGATGTATATTTTGAACGAACAAGAAAAATTCTTCAAGCAAAAAAAATACATAAGATTGTTCGTGCCGAATTTATGGTGAAATCTTTCCCTTACCCGGAGAAATGGGGTGTTTTAGCGGGAATTGAGGAAGCAGTTGAATTATTAAAAAATTTAAAAGTAAAAGTGCGAGCGATGGATGAAGGGACAATTTTTGCTCTGGAAGAACCAGTTTTAGAGATTGAAGGTGATTATCTTGAATTTGGTGTCTATGAGACAGCAATCCTGGGTTTTCTCTGTCAAGCATCAGGTGTTGTGACTAAAGCAGCAAGATGTAAGAAATTAGCTGGTGAAAAATTAGTTTTAAGTTTTGGTGCCCGACGGATGCATCCAAGTTTAGCACCGATGATTGAACGGAATGCATATATCGGTGGATGTGATGGTGTGGCGACAATTAAAGCAGCTGAACTTTTAGGAATTGAACCAAGCGGGACGATGCCTCATTCTTTAATTCTTCTTTTGGGTGATACGGTAAAAGCACTGGAAGCGTTTGATGAAATAATTGAGCCGAAGATTAAACGGATTGCTCTTATTGATACATTTCAGGATGAAAAATTTGAAGCATTAAATGTAGCGAAAGCGTTAGGAAGGAAACTTTATGCGGTACGGTTTGATACCCCAGCATCAAGAAGAGGTAATTTTTTGCAATTACTTAAAGAAGTGCGCTGGGAACTTGACCTACGTGGATTTAAAGAAGTTAAACTTTTTGTTTCTGGAGGAATTGATGAAAAGAAAATTGCTGAATTAAATCCATTAGTTGACGGTTACGGTATCGGAACAGCAATCAGTAATGCTCCGGTAATGGACTTTGCAATGGATATTGTAGAAATTAACGGTGAACCAATCGCTAAACGGGGTAAAATGTCTGGGTCTAAGGGTATTTATCGTTGTCCTAACTGTTTTGTTCATTCAATGATTCCGGAAGGGAGCAAACCGAAAAAGATATGTAATTGCAATAGTGAATATGAAAATTTACTCAAGCCAATAATAACTGACGGTAGATTACTCCGTCCTTTAACCAAACCGCAAGAAATCCGTGAATATGTATTGAAGCAACTTAAATTCTATTCTCTTACTTTGTGAAGGTATGATTACGGAGATTAAATACCCGGTTTCAGTGATTGTTTCTTTTTTATTTCTGTAATCGCCGTAAAAAAAATCGCTTGTAATCCCAAAAATATGGAAAAGATAATCATTCGTGGAGCAAGAGAACATAATTTAAAAAATATAAATTTAGAAATTCCGCGAAATAAATTAGTCGTGATTACTGGACTTTCTGGCTCAGGTAAGTCAAGTCTTGCTTTTGATACAATTTATGCTGAAGGGCAGCGAAGATATGTTGAAAGTTTATCTGCTTATGCAAGGCAGTTTTTAGAATTGATGGAAAAACCCGATGTTGACTTAATTGAAGGACTTTCCCCAGCGGTTGCCATTGAACAGCACACACCTTCACATAATCCGCGTTCAACTGTAGGTACAGTTACCGAAATTTATGATTATTTGAGATTACTTTTTGCCCGGATTGGTCTACCTCATTGTCCAAATTGTGGAAGAGAAATCAAACCACAATCCGCACAACAAATTATTGAGGAAGTGATGAAACTCCCGGAAGGAACAAAAATACAAATTTTGTCTCCTTTAGTCCGGGGAAGAAAAGGTGAATACCGTGAACTTTTTGAGCGTCTACGCAAGGAAGGGTTTGCACGGGTAAAAGTTGATGGTAAAGTTTATGGTTTAGAGGAAGAAATCCGGTTAAATAAGTTTAAGAAACATGAGATTAGTTTAGCAGTTGACCGTTTAACCATCGGTGCCGGAATTCATGAACGGTTAGCCGACTCAATAGAAACTGCTTTAAAGATGGGACAAGGACTGGTAGAGATAGTGAGCGAAGAGCAAAGAGCAAAGAATGAAGAGCGAGGAGCAAGAAGTGAATATAAAGAGTCTACTTCATCACTTAATCGCTTAATTACCCAATCACTACTTTTTAGTGAGTATCATGCTTGTGTAGACTGTGGAATAAGTTTACCGGAAATTTCTCCCCGGATGTTTTCTTTTAATTCACCTTATGGTGCTTGTCTGGAATGCGATGGTTTAGGTGCAAAACTTGAAGTTGATGCGGACTTAGTTGTGCCGAATAAAAATTTATCTATCAATGAAGGAGTAATTGCTCCTTGGGCAAATCCAATTACTACCAGACGACATCGCTGGAAATATTCCTGGACAAGTTATTACAGTGACCTTTTATCTGAACTTGCCCGGGATTACAATTTTTCTCTTGATGTACCATTTAAAAAATTAGATAAAGAAATTCAAAAACTAATTTTTTATGGAAATGGTAATTTTGAAGGGGTAATTAGTAATCTTGAACGACGCTACCGCGAAACCGAATCCGATTTTGTCAAAGAAGAAATATACAATAAATATATGCGCACGCGTACCTGTCCGCTCTGTCGGGGGGGACGGTTGAAAAAAGAGGCATTAGCAATTAAAATTGCTGGGAAAACAATTGTAGATATTGCAAAAATGAGTATAAATGAAACACTAAATTTTTTTCAGAATTTGGAACTGAATGAGAAAGAAAAAATTATTGCTAAACAAATTCTTAAAGAAATCATTTCCCGCCTTAACTTCTTAATCAATGTTGGCTTAGATTATTTAACCATTGACCGGGAAAGTTCTACTTTAGCTGGTGGTGAAGCGGAAAGAATCCACCTGGCTACACAGATTGGTTCGGGATTGGTTGGTGTTCTTTATATTCTTGATGAGCCGACGATTGGATTGCATCAACGCGACAATCAAAGATTACTGAATACTCTACTCAAATTGCGTGACCTTGGGAATACGGTAATTGTAGTTGAACACGATGAAGCGACAATTCGTGCTGCGGATTGGATAATTGATTTAGGTCCCGGTGCAGGGATACACGGTGGTAGGGTAGTTGCCAGTGGACCGTTGGGAGAAATCCTGAAAACCGAAAATTCTTTAACCGGACGATATCTAAAGAAAAAATTGAAAATACCTTTACCGGAAAAAAGATGGGAGCCAAAAGGTAAATATTTAGAAATTCTTGGGGCACAACAGTTTAATTTGAAAAATATTGATGTAAAAATACCTTTAGGTTTATTTGTCTGTATAACCGGTGTTTCCGGTTCCGGGAAAAGTACACTGATTTACGAAATTCTTTATAAAGCGTTAGCCCAAAAACTTTATAAAGCAAAAGAATTGCCTGGAAAATATAAAGCAATTCGTGGGATAGAATATATTGATAAAATAATTCTTGTTGACCAAAGTCCAATTGGTAGGACACCACGTTCTAACCCTGCAACTTATACTGGTGCGTTTACACCAATCCGGCAACTTTTTGCCCAATTACCCGAAGCAAAAAGACGTGGGTATCAACCAGGTAGATTTTCTTTTAATGTTTCCGGTGGTAGATGTGAATCTTGTCAGGGTGATGGTACAATCAAAATTGAAATGCAATTTTTACCCCCGGTTTATATCAAATGTGATGTTTGCCAGGGAAGAAGGTTTAACGAAGAAACTTTACAGGTGTGTTATAAAGGAAAAAACATCTCAGATGTATTAGAAATGCCAGTTGAAGAAGCGCTGGACTTTTTCGCTAATATTCCACAAATAAAACGTGTTTTGCAAACACTCTATGATGTTGGTCTGGGGTATATAAAACTTGGACAATCAGCGACGACTTTATCTGGTGGTGAAGCACAAAGAGTAAAATTAGCCAGTGAACTTTGTAAACGGGCTACCGGAAGAACGGTCTATATTCTTGACGAGCCGACTACCGGATTACATTTTGCGGATATCGAAAAATTATTGAATGTTTTGCAACGTTTAGTTGCCCTTGGAAATACCGTCATTGTCATTGAACATAATTTGGAAGTAATCAAAACCTCTGACTGGATAATTGATTTAGGTCCGGAAGGAGGAGAAAAAGGTGGAGAAGTAATCGCCAGTGGTAAACCGGAAGAAATCAGACACAATCCTTTTTCCTATACTGGACAATTCCTTAATAAAATTTTAAGTTGAACTGCTGAATTTTAACTTAGTAAAACTTGACAAATTTGTTTTTTTAAACAAAAATATATATAATCAAAAAGAGAAAAGGGGGTGAAAAAATGAAAAACTTTTTAGTTTTTATTTTTTGTTTTTTGTTCTTGATTACTTTTTCAGGTTGTCCAAAAAAACCGTTAGTTCTACCACCGGAAGTTACACCACCGGAGGAGGTTAAACCTCCTGTAGTGGAAAAGATTCCTGAAGAGGTAAAAGTAGTTGAACCGGAGATACGTGAGAAAGAATTCGCCACTATTCCCGAATTGAAAACAGCATATTTTGATTTTGATAAGTACGATTTACGTCCGGAAGCACAGACAACTTTACAAAATAATACTGATTTCCTGAAGAAGAATCCGGACCTAAAAATTTTAATTGAAGGGCACTGCTGTGAATGTGGTACTGTGGAATATAATTTGGGACTTGGTGATAAGCGGGCGAAAGCGGTAAGGGATTATTATATTCAATTAGGGATAACTCCACAGAGAATTGCGACGATTACTTACGGTGAAGAAAGACCAGTTTATCGTAATGTTTGTCCACCGGATTCACCAAAAGGTGCCTTTAACCGTCGTGCCGAGGTGAAAGCATTAGTTGAGAAAAAGTAGCAAAGTGAAGAAAATATTGTTACTGGTTACTGTGGTTCGGTGTTATTCACCATAGTGAATGGATTGAACCATTCTAACTGGGTGCAATATACCGCTGTTTACTATCCAAGATGAACTTTTAGAATCAAAACTTGACAAATTTGTTTTTTTAAACAAAAATTATGTATAACCAAAAAGAGAAAAGGGGGTGAAAAAATGAAAAACTTTTTAGTTTTTATTTTTTGTTTTTTGTTCTTGATTACTTTTTCAGGTTGTCCAAAAAAACCGTTAGTTACACCACCGGAGGAGGTTAAACCTCCTGTAGTAGAAAAGATTCCTGAAGAGGTGAAAGTAGTTGAACCAGTAATACGCGAGAAAGAATTTGCCACTATTCCTGAATTAAAAACGGTTTACTTTGACTTTGACAAGTACAATTTACGTCCGGAAACACAGACAACTTTGCAAAATAATACTGATTTCCTGAAAAAGAATCTGGACCTAAAAATTTTAGTTGAAGGGCACTGCTGTGAATGTGGTACTGTGGAATATAATTTGGGACTTGGTGATAAGCGGGCGAAAGCAGTAAGGGATTGTTATATTCAATTAGGGTTGGATTCGAAAAGAATTGCGACTGTTACTTACGGTGAAGAAAGACCAGTTTATCGTAATGTTTGTCCACCGGATTCACCACAAGGTGCCTTTAACCGTCGTGCCGAGACGAAAGCATTAGTTGAGAAAAAGTAGCAAAGTGAAGAAAATATTGTTACTGGTTACTGGTTACTGGTTACTATTTACTGTTCTAAATGGCTGTAGTATACCGATGTTTGCCACCCGACATGACTTTTCAAAAATTCGTCAATTCCAAACGGCTGAGTTCAACCAAATAAAAGAAAAACAGGAGGAAATATTTAAACAGCAGGCTGCCCTTTTTCAGGAATTTAAAGAACTAAACTTAAGTTTAAGTATTTTGAGAGAAAAAGTGGAAGCAAACCGTGAACGTCTTACCTTAATTTCGCAAAGGATAGATGACCTGGAGACGGGAGTTAATCAAAAATGGAAAACTTTAGCTGTGCGTTTAGAGTTAACAGCTCCTGAAGGGATAGAACCGAAACCAAGTGAACTTTACCAATTAGCCTATAACGATTATACACGTGGGAAATATGATTTAGCGATTCTTGGTTTTGATAATTATTTAAAGAAATATCCAGAGACCGAACTTGGCGCAAGTGCACAATATTTTCTTGGCGAATGTTATTTAGCCAAAAAGGACTGGGAAAAAGCGGTACTTGAATATAGTAAAGTTTCGCTTCGCTATCCAAAGAGTGATAAAGTGTTAATGGCAGAATTAAAGAAGACCATTGCTCTTAAAGAACTAAAACGCGATGAGGAGATAAAGAAAACATTAGAATGGATAATTTCTACTGCACCGGATTCGTTAGAAGCAGTGTTTGCTCGTGAAAAGTTAAAACAATGGTTTTCTGCTCAAGGTTCACCATGAGATGGAAAAAAGTTTTGGTTATTCTTTCCTTTTTTCTCTCTTCTTTCATTTCCTTCTTTTTTATCTTACTTCAGAAGCAACATTTAAAAAAGTTGTTAGTGTACCTATACCTGTAGAATTGATTCGTATTCCTTTGCCTACCTCTTTACCGGTGGAAATTAGAAAAATTGGCGAAGAGAAAAAAAAAATTGAAGAAATTCTTTTGCCAAAAAAGGAAAAAAAAGCAATAAAGAAAAGTGAACTAGCAAAAAGAGAAGAATTTCTGGAAGAAAAAAAGATGGTATCTCCTCCCGCTGGGATACCGATGAGCGGTGTCTCAATTGAAGCGGCAAAGTTTCCTTATACTTATTACCTGTACCTAATTCGTGAGAAGGTGGGTAAAAACTGGTCTTGGCCAGTCACCGAAACCAAGAAAAAAACAGTTATCTATTTCCGTATCTTACACGATGGTTCAATTAGCCAGATAAGAACTAAAGAAAGTTCAAAAGATGACTCTTTTGATTTAGCAGCACTACGGGCAATTGAAATTTCGGCACCCTTCCCACCGTTGCCGGCTGGTTTTCCTGAAGAATACTTAGGTATCTATTTTGAATTCAGTTTGCAATGAGGTAATCACCTCTAAATTTTTTTTAGCTCTCCTTTTTACTGCTCAGTTTATAGTTTTTTCAATTTCTCCTCTGGAGAGTATTGAAGTGTATTTACAACTTCAAGCCCCTGGAGGAAGGGTAGATTTGGGAATAGGCAATTTTTTGGCCCAAAAGCCGGAAGAGGAAAATTTTGCTCAAAGAATAAGACAAGTAGTTCGTAATGATTTACTTTTGACCCGCTTTTTCAACCTGATTGAAGGGGAAGATTTCACTTTAGACTATCGAAAGTGGAAAAATATTGGTGCGCAAGCATTAGTTACTGGCGAGGTGGAAATAAAAGAAGAAAATTTGATTCTTAAAGGTAAACTTATTGATTTGGAAACCGAAGAAGAAATCTTTGTGAAAATTTATGAAACAAAAAAGGAATATTGGCGCACTTTTGCTCATCGTTTTTCTGACGATATTATCTTCCGTTTCACCGGTGAAGAGGGTATTGCTCAATCAAAGATTGTTTTTGTCAACGATGCTACTGGAGATAAGGAAATATATCTTATTGATTATGATGGAGAAAATTTGCAAAAATTAACTGAAGAGAAATCTTTAGTTCTTCTTCCGCGTTGGGATCCTACGGGTAAAGGTATTGTTTATACTTCCTACCGTAATGGCAATCCTGACCTTTATCAGTTACATTTTAATGAAGGGAAAAAGAAATTTTTACTTCGGTATCAGGGTTTAAATTTAGCCGGTTCTTTTTCTCCTGATGGTAAGTATCTCTTAGTAACCTTGACTAAAGATGGTAATCCAGAAATATATCTTCTTGATTTGGAGGATAGAGTTTTACGCCGTTTAACTTATTTAAAAAATATAGATATTGCTCCTTATTTTTCACCTAATGGTAAAGAAATTGTTTTTGTTTCCGACCGTCTTGGTAATCCACAAGTTTATATTATGGACTGGGAGGGACTTAATTTACGTCGGATAACCGAGAGGGGTTATTGTGATTCACCGGTTTGGTCACCACGGGGCGATTTGATTGCTTATGCAAAAAGAGAAAATGATAATTTTCAGATTTATGTTTTCAATCTTAAAAATAAAAAAGAAACCCAACTTACTTTTTTTGGTTCCAATGAAAATCCTACTTTTTCACCTGACGGGCGCTGGATAGTTTTTATCTCTAATCGTAATGGAAAATATGAACTTTATCGGATGCGTATTGATGGTTCAAGCCAGCAAAGGTTGGTAGATTTACCCGGTGAATGTCGTACACCGTCTTGGTCACCCTAAAATCAGTTAATAGTTATTAGTTGATAGTTTATAGCAGGGAAGAAATGAGAATAAAACCAGAAAAAATCACTGTAATCGCCATTTGTAATCGCTGTAATCATTCCTGAAAGGAGAAGAAATTATGTGGAACTATTTTCTTAAAGGTGGAATAATGATGTATCCATTATTACTCTGTTCAATACTTTCTTTAACCATTCTTACTGAACGGTTAATTTATTATTTTAAAATTAAACAGAAAAATAAAATTATTATTCCCAAAATTGAAAATGCTTTAGACCAGCATGATTGGTTCGCGATAAAGGAAATCTGTCAGAACTATTCTGCACCTTTAGCACATGTTTTACTATCCGGGCTGGAGCGTTTTGCCGAAAGTAAAGAAACTGTTGAAGAAACGATGGAGTCAACCGCTTTATTAGAAGTAGCCCATTTAGAAAAATATTTACCCATTTTAGCGACGATTGCTTCGGTTTCTACATTGCTTGGTTTTACCGGAACAGTGACCGGTATGATTCGTGCCTTCCAAACCATTGCTGAGACAGGAATCTCTTCACCAGCAATAGTTGGTGCGGGGATTGCGGAAGCATTGATTACTACCGCAACAGGTTTAATTATTGCTATACCAACTATAGTTTTTTATCACTATTTTGTGCATCGTGTAGACGGTTTTGTTTTTGAGATTGAAAAATATTCTCATTGTCTAATTAATTTGAGGTAGACCCCGTAAAACCCCGTAGATGAAAATCTTTACGGGGTCTACGGGGTAAATCCTATGGCAAAAATCACCGTAAAAATGTATACTCTCTTGAGAGAGAAAACCGGGAAAAATACGATAGAAATAGAAGCAGAGACAATTGCCGAAACGATTAAGAAATTAAAAAAAGAATTCGGTCAGAAATTTGTTCTTGGGCAAAGTTATATTTTCGTGCTTAATGAGGAAATTATCAATAAAAAAAGTTTTAAAACAAAAAAATTAAAAACAGGTGATATTCTACATATTTTTCCACCAATTGCCGGTGGCTCACAAAAGAAATGTTTGGTTATACCGGTAAATTTTTAAGGGTTAATTTAGAAACAGAAAAAATTAGCAAAGAGGATACTCCCGAAGAACTTATCCATAATTTTCTTGGTGGTGACGGTTTTGCGATAAAAGTACTTTATGATGAGTTAAAAGCGCAAATTGACCCTTTCAGTCCGGAAAATAAAATTATTATTACTACCGGTCCATTAACCAGTACCAATTGGCCCGCTTCGGGAAGGATACATATGGCGACAAAATCGCCGTTAACAAATTTCTGGGGTGAAGGTAACGCCGGCGGTTTTTTTGGTCCGGAATTGAAATTTGCTGGTTACGATTTTTTACTTATTGAAGGGAAGGCGAAGAAACCAGTATATTTAAGAATCAGTGACAGTGATGTAAGGATAGAGTCGGCAGAAAATCTTTGGAGTAAAGATACCTACCAAGTAAATAAATTTCTCCTTCAGCGATATCCCCAAGCACAAACTTTAGTAATTGGGCAAGCCGGGGAAAATCGGGTTCGTTATGCGAGTGTAATCGGAGGTCATCACCTCCCGAGAGGAAATCACCTGACCGGTTTACATGGTGCATTCGGTCGTTCTGGGCTTGGTGCGGTCTGGGGTGCAAAAAATCTTAAAGCAATTGTCGTAAGAGGTAATCACCTCAGTGGAAATAGAAAAGTTAAAATTGCTCAGCCATCTCTTTTTTCTAAATTAATTAAACAAGCACAAAGAAAAGTATTAACTAATCCGCAAGCAAAACAATTGCATAAATACGGAACGAACCTTCTTCTTGATTATAAACAGGCGTTAGGTGAATTACCAACCCGACATCATACTGCGGCTAAATTTGAAGATGCGGATAAACTAAGCACCGAATACATAAACAAAAATTGGGAGATTAGTTCACGCACTTGTTTTGCTTGTCCAATTGCCTGCAAAAAAATATATAAAACTAAACCAAGTTCAGGTTTACCGATAATGACTGTAGAAGGGCCAGAATACCACGGGACAGTTTTTTTTGGTCCCAATCTTGGTATTGCTGATTTTAGTTTTATCCTTCACGCCTGTGACCTTTGTAATAAATACGGTATTGACCAAGTTTCTCTCGGTTCAGCGATTGCTTTCCTGATTGAATGTTATCAGAATGGGTTAGTTTCTAAAATTGAGGTTGATGGACTCAATTTATCTTGGGGGAATAAAGAAGCAATTTTAAGTTTAATTGAAAAGACAGTGAAACGCGAAGGTATCGGTGATTTACTTTCCGAGGGTGTGAAAAGAGCCAGTAAAAAACTTGGACGAGGAAGTGAAAAATATGCGCTTCATATTAAAGGACAGGAAATACCTGCCCAGGATGCACGTGTAAATCCAAGTGCAGGACTAACCCAGGCAGTTAGTGCCCGTGGTGCTGACCATCTACGTTCTTTAATGACGACAAAAGAGGTAATTACCTCAAATTTGAAAAATAAATTAAAGGATGTTGCTTATCAGGTAAAAATAAATGAAGATTTCTATGCTCTGAGAGATGCGTTAATTGTCTGTTGGTATACTTGTGGTAATCCACAAATTTTTACCGTGAAAGATTTTGCCCAAGTTTTGCTAGTAGTCACAGGTGAAGAATTTTTTTCTCGTCCAAAAGAATTAATGAAAATTGGTGAACGGATTGTTAATCTCAAACGTGCTTTTAATCTGCGTGAAGGGTTAACGGTAAAAGACGATACTCTACCAAATCGTTTCCTTAAAGAAGCATTGTTTACCAAGAAAGGCAAAAAACGAATCGCTCAACTTGAGCCTTTGCTTAATTATTATTACCAATTTCGTGGTTGGGATAGAAAGACCGGGAAGATAAAGGTGGAAACTTTAAAACGACTTAACTTAAAATTATGATTACACTGATTAAAATCCAGATTACACCGATGACACAAAGTGTCATTCCGAGTGAAACGAGGAATCTCATTTTGAGATTGCTATGCTCTCAGCTCGCAATGACATTTTGCAATCAATAAAATGCAGGTATTTTTTATATAAAAAGATGAAAATTTTTGCTGATTTACATTTGCATACCAAATATAGCCGGGGAACAAGTAAAGATATGGATTTAGAAAATATGGCAAAAGTAGCCAAAAAGAAAGGGATACACCTTCTCGGTTCTGGTGATTTTACTCATCCACTCTGGGCAGGAATACTGGAAAATTCACTTGAACCTATTGGCAAAGGAGTATATCTTTATCAAGGAGTATATTTTTTTCTTACCGGCGAGGTTTGTAATATATTTTACAAAAACGGTGAAGCAAAAAAAATACATAATATCGTTCTTGTCCCGGATTTTACCAGTATGGAAAAAATTAACTTTGCTTTGAGTCAATATGGTGACCTTTACAGTGATGGTCGTCCAATCCTTAACTTGGAAGCAAGAAATTTAGCAAAAATTGTCCTGGACATAAATCCTGATTGTTTGATTATTCCAGCCCATATCTGGACACCACATTTTTCTCTTTTCGGTGCAAATTCTGGTTTTGACTCAGTAGAAGAATGTTTTGAAAATGAAACAGAAAATATATATGCTTTAGAGACGGGTTTATCCAGTGACCCGGCAATGAACTGGCGTTTTTCTAATTTAGATAGATATACTTTGGTATCTAATTCTGATGCCCATTCAACTCAGCGTTTAGGACGGGAACTTAATGTTTTTGAAATCGCAGATTACGCAGATTTATATAAGGAGATTACCCAGATTATCAAAACTAAAGATAAAACAAATTTTTTGTTTACTGTAGAATTTTTCCCTGAGGAAGGAAAATACCATTTTGATGGACATCGGAACTGTAATGTCCGGTTTACCCCTAAAGAAGCAACCAAAAATAAGAATATCTGTCCGGTATGCAAACGGAAATTGACCATTGGTGTACTTCATCGAGTAGAAGAACTTGCTGACCGTGCTGAAGAATATGTCCCGGCAAATTCTATTCCTTTTAAGAATTTAATTCCTTTAGACGAAATAATTGGCTCGGTGCTTGGTTTAGGAAGAGAAAGTCAGACCGTATTGAAAGAATACGAAAAATTAGTTAGTCATTTTGGAAGTGAATTTACGGTTTTAATTGATGCGGAAGTTGACGATTTATTAAAAGTTACTCTCCCTGTGGTTGCCCAAGGAATTATTGAAGTAAGAAGAGGTAATGTGGAAGTTGTTCCTGGATACGATGGTGTATACGGAGAAATAAAAATTTTAACTAGTAAAAAAGGTGAAACTAAATCCGAACAACTTTCGTTATTTTGAAAAGGAGGTTTTTTAAGAAATGATTCCAGTAAAAGTAGAAAATGTGAATTTTGACCCGGCAAGTCAAATGGGTATTGTTATCTTAGAAGATTTAGAAAAGAAAAGAATTGTTCCTATTTGGGTGGGTATTTTTGAAGCACAGGCAATCCTTTTTAAACTGAAAAATATGTATTTTCCGCGACCGTTAACTTATGATTTGATGAAAAATTTAGTTGAAGAACTTAAAGGAAAAATAGATTTTGTCCTGATTAGTAATGTCTCCGAAAATACTTTTTATGCCGAAATACATTTAAGTATTGACAGTGAAAAAATTACGCTTGATTCGCGTCCATCTGATGCACTCGCTTTAGCTCTACGGGTTGATGCACCAATTTTTGTCTCTGAGAAAGTTTATCAGGAACATTCCTGGGAAAGAGAAAAATTTGCCGAATTTCAGAAATCATCTGCTTATCAGCAGTATTTAGAAACTTCATCTGACGAGGAAACAGGAAAAGCGTAGAAGTGAAAATAATGAAAAAAAATTTGATTTCTTTGGCGGATTTAGAACGAAAAGAAATCTTATCACTCTTCCAATTAACTAAAGAATTAAAAGAAAAACAGAAGAAGGGTAAAAAGTATACCCCACTTACAGGGAAAACCTTGGCAATGATTTTTCAAAAACCGTCAACACGAACAAGTGTTTCTTTCGGAGTAGGTACGTATCAGTTAGGCGGACAACCTTTAATTTTTAATGTTGATGAATTACAATTGCATCGTGGGGAAAGTCTCGCTGATACCGCAAGAGTATTTTCGCGTTATGTTGACGGAGTGATGATTCGCACTACTAAGCATCAGGATGTTCTTGAATTTGCCAAACATACCACAATTCCGGTAATTAACGGATTAACCAATTTAGAACATCCCTGCCAGGTTTTAAGTGACCTCTATACTATCTTGGAAGTATATCAATTACCAATTATCCATCCTCCGTCCCCCCTGCTTCGCTTTGCGAAGCAAAGCGGGAGGGACTGCGGAGGACGGGCCAATTACCAATTACCAAAATTGAAGGTAGTATTTTTAGGTGAAGGGAACAATGTAGCAAATTCTTGGATTCTTGGCGCAGCAATTTTAGGTATGCATCTGGTAATTTGTACACCGCCTGGTTATGAACCGGACGGTAAGATTTGTGAGCAAGGTAAAAAAATTGCTCAAAAAACTGGTGCAGAAATAACTATTTCTCATAATCCTCAGGAAGCAGTTAAAAATGCTGATATTCTCTATACCGATGTTTGGGTATCAATGAGTGATGAAAAGAAAGTTGACCATGAAGAACGAAAAAAAATATTTCAACCTTACCAGTTAAATAATGAACTCCTGAAAAAGGCAAAACCAAATTGTAAAGTTATGCACTGTTTACCCGCACATCGTGGTGAAGAAATTACTGACGAAGTTATTGACGGACCAAACTCAATTGTTTTTGACCAAGCGGAAAACCGTCTCCATCTACAAAAAGCACTTTTAGTTAAACTCCTCCAAAAAGTATGATTACAGAGATTTTGAAAAACGATTACAGCGATTTTTTAAGAATTCTATCACCGTAATCGGTATTTTATCACCGTAATCAAAGATTGTTAAATTCTTTTAGACAATCTCAAAATGTTAAAAGTAAACTGTTATTCGGGTTACAAGGTGAATGAAAGACCGGTAAGTTTTTGTCTTGGCGAGAAAGAATTACAGGTGGAAGAAATTCTTGACCGCTGGTATGGACCGGATTACATTTATTTTAAAGTAAAAGCCGATGATAGGAATATTTACATTCTCAAATACGATGAACACAAAGATTTCTGGGAATTAGAATTCTACAAAAAAGATAATTAAGTAATTCCACAAAAATATTCGGACGATTACGGCGATGTTAAAAACCGATTACAGTGATAATTTAGTGAATGAAATCCATTCTCCGCAGTACTACGAAGGATGAATATCGTTGAAATCGGTCTTAAAAATCACTGTAATCAATGTAACTAAATTTAGATGAAGTTACATAAATTTTTCTATTCAGAGAAATATGCAGTTAATTTAGGTGGGCATGTTTTTCCGACGCTCAAGTATCCGGAAATTAAGAAAAAATTAATTGAAAAAAAATTAGCGAAAGAAAATGACTTCATTGACCCGGGTTTTGCTCGGGATGAAGATATACTTTTAGTGCATACGAAGGAATATTTAGAAAAAATAAAAACTGGTAAACTAACTCTCCAGGAAATTTATCAGTTAGAAGTTCCCTATTCACCGGAATTAAGAGACGCATCTTTAATTTGTGTCCAAGGGACAATCCTTACTTGTTTTGAAGCATTAAATTCCGGTTTAGGGACTCATATTGGTGGCGGATTTCATCATGCTTTTCCGAACCACGGTGAAGGTTTCTGCGTATTCAACGATATTGCGGTTGGTATCCATAAATTGCTTAAAGAAAAGAAGATTAACAAAGCGATGACCATTGACTGTGATTTACATCAAGGTAACGGCACTGCCTATATTTTCAAGAATGAACCACGAGTTTTTACTTTCTCTATTCATCAGGAAAACAATTACCCGGCAGTTAAACCACCGAGCAATTTAGATATTGGCGTAGAGGACGGTTGTAGTGATAAAACCTATCTTAAACATTTAGAAGAAAATATTCCCCGAATTTTAGATGATTTCAAACCCGAGTTAATTGTTTATGTTGCTGGTGCTGATTCTTATCAGGATGACCAATTAGGTGGACTTTCTTTGACTAAAGAAGGGTTAAAAAAGAGAGACGAATTTGTTTTTTCCGAAGGCAAAAAACGAAAAATACCAGTCGTAGTTGTCCTCGCTGGTGGTTATGCTTACAAACTTGAAGACACGGTAGAAATCCATACGAACACAATTGAAACTGGGTTGAAAATAGTTGGAGGTTAAAAGTTTAAAGTTTAAAGTAAGTAGGAGGGTAAAATGATGGATAACAAAAAAAAGAAACAAAGACAAATAGACCGAGTTCGGGAAACAAAAGCCAGTTACAAAACAGATGTTGGTAAGAAGAAATTCCATATCGCCGAATATCCGGTTATCGTCCACCAAAGCCAATATGGTTATGATGTTGTTTGCCCAATTCTTCCGGGCTGTGCAAGTCAAGGTGATACATTAGAAGAAGCATTAGATAATATTAAGTCTGCAATACAGGAATATTTGGAAGCAGTGCGCAAGGTTAAGAAAAACGAACGTTTAGTGATGGTTGAGGTTGCCGTGTAATGCTTTTACCTTAAAAATAATTATTCGTGGTGCTGGATTAACCGATAAAGAATTCAAAGAATTGTTGTAACAAAAAACAATTCAACTTCCGCCATACTTTGTCGCCTCTTCCACCTCTTCGGTGGACTTCCGAAGAGGAATGTTGGCGACCTACCGATGAGGTATGGCGGAGGACAAGACCGGCACGGTTTAACAGAGTGTCGCTCTTCACGCAGGATAGATAAATAAAAAGGTTGAAAAAGAGGGGGTGAAAGAATAGATGAAAAAAACGGTGGTCGTATTATGTTTATGTTTTTTTACGTCTCACTTACTTGTTGGATGTGCTGCTATTTTCAAGGGAACATCTAACAATGTAGATTTTAGTTCTGATCCTGCTGGTGCGAAGGTTTATTTAACGGAAATCTAATGGGTAATACTCCGGTGAGATTAAAGTTAGAGTCTAAAAAAGTATACACAATCGAGTTTAAAAAAGAAGGTTATGAGACAAAGACTTTCAGCATTACAAATAGTGTCGGTGTCGGCTGGATAATTCTGGATGTTTTGGGAGGACTTATCCCAATTGTTGTGGATGCTGCAACTGGAGCTTGGTATGCCCTCGACCAAGACAACATTAACGCGATATTGGAAAAACAAAAATAAAGACCTTTTTAAGCCTGTCATAAGTGTAAGAATTAAAACCAAAACAAATTCATAATTTTAAAAAAGGATGAGCGTGCCAGCCTTTGAGTTCCTGACTTGTTACGAATGAAAATACATTAGGAACTAAAAATCTAACCGCTGATGTCGGAAAAGATGTCAGTGGTTTTTTTATTTGCCCCGTATAATTTTATATTTACGGGGTTTGCGAAAAACGGATTTTTTTGGTATAATTTTTAAAAAAGCACGACAGTTTTGAGAATTGAGTATAGACAGTTACTTGAATTTGCTGGGAAAACTTAATACAATTCTATTTGGATTATGGCTTTAAAATTCATTGCCGATGTAAATATTGAAAAAGGTTTAGTAGATTTTCTTATCAGTAAAGGTTTTGATATAAAATGGGTTACTGAGATAGATAGAAATATGACCAATGGGCGATTATTAGAAATGGCTGATGAGGAACATAGGATTTTAATTACCAATGATAAGGACTTCAGCGAAATTGTTTTTCACCAGAAAAAAACTGCTTGGGGAATTATTTTATTTCGTGTAAAAGGACAAAATCTTGTAAAAAAGATAGAACTTTTGGAAAAACTTCTCAAAGAAAACTTAACAAGAATTGAAAAACATTTTGTAGTAGTTACTGAAGAAAGATTCAAATTTATACCATTGGAGGTAAAGATATGACCGAAAAAGAACTTTTTTTAAGAATTGAAAGAAATCCGGAAATTATGTTTGGGAAACCGGTGATTAAGGGAACGAGGTTACCCGTTGACCTAATTCTTGAGAAGTTGGCATTTGGCACGACCGAACGAGAATTGATAGAGCAATACCCATTCTTGAATAATGAAGACATAAAAGCAGCGATTTTGTATGCTGCAAGGTTTATCTCGCTTGAAGAAGAAGTCATTATCAAATGAGATTTTCAATATTGAAAATTAGGAAGTTGACCGCTGATGTCGGGAAGATATTGGCGGTTTTTTTATTTGCCCCGTATAATTTTATATTTACGGGGTTTGTGACAAAGAGAAACTTGATTCCAGCGATTATTGACGGCGTTTACCGCGATAAAGACTTTAATAACGAATTTGCTTTATTTAACTTTTTTTGATAAAATCCGCTTATGGAAAAGATGAGATATATAGTAGTTTTTGTTACTTGTGCAAATAAGGAAGAGGGAGAGAAAATTAGTCAAGCGTTAGTAGAGAAGAAACTGGTTGCCTGTGTGAACCTTATTCCGGAGATAACTTCGCGTTACTGGTGGCAGGGTAAAATTGAGACCTCAAACGAAGTTTTGCTAATTATTAAAAGTAAAAAATCTTTATTTAAGGAAATAGTTGCAGAAGTGAAAAGGTTACATTCTTACACGGTGCCGGAAATTATTGCTTTACCGATTATTGACGGAAATAAGGATTACCTTGACTGGATAGAGGAGTCGGTGGGAAGGTAAAAAGTCAGCTCTTCGCTCTAATAATATTTTTCCCCTTCGACGGACTCGGGGTCGGCAAAAACTGTGATTGCTTTGGTAAACAAATTCAAGGTGAGGCTAATTTGTTTTTAACCCTATGCAATCTTGTTTTTGCCTAATCCCGTAGATGTTAATCTTTACGGGATAAATTGCGCTTGGAACTTTGACTTTTTACCTTGGGCTGGTTAATTGCATAAAAGAATGAAAGAAGCACTTTATTGGGAAGGAAAAGAAAACAAGAAAGTACAATGTCTTCTTTGTCCGCATAATTGTGTGATTAGCGAAGGGAAGAACGGTATCTGTCGGGTAAGAAAAAATGAAAATAGTAAACTTTATAGTTTAACTTATAACGAATTTACCTCAGTAGTGATGGACCCGATAGAAAAAAAACCATTATATCATTTTTATCCGGGTAGTGAAATTCTTTCCTTTGGTACGGTAGGTTGTAATCTGCGTTGTCAGTTCTGTCAGAATTGGGAAATTTCGCAACCGGATTTTGGTTCTCTTCCCACAAGGACAATTACGGCTGATAATGCGGTGCGTTTAGCGAAAACATCTAATTCAGTAGGGATTGCCTATACTTATAATGAGCCGTTAATTAATTACGAATGGTTGTTTGAGACCGCACAATTGGCTCAGAAATATAATTTGAAAAATGTTTTGGTGACGAACGGTTATTTGAACGAAGAACCATTAGAAAATTTACTTCCTTATATTGATGCAGCGAATATTGATGTGAAATCTTTCCGTAACGAGTTTTATCGTAAAATTTGTGGTGGTAGTTTGGATGCTGTCTTACGCACAGTAGAAATTATGGTTAAACGAGGAAAACATGTGGAAGTGACTAATTTGCTTATCCCGACACTTAATGATACAATTGAAGAAATTGAAGATTTGACTGATTGGGTTTGTGGTGTAGATAAAGAAATACCGTTACATTTTTCACGTTATTTCCCTTGTTACAAAATGGAAATCCCGGCAACACCATTAGCGATTTTAGAGAAAGCAAGAAAAATTGCTTTAAAAAAACTAAAATATATATATTTAGGTAATGTCTGGGAAATAGAATACAATTCTACCTATTGTCCAAATTGTCAGACAGTGCTTATTGAGCGTCGGGGTTATCAAACCAAGATTTTAGATTTGCAAGGTGAAAATTGCGTAAAATGTGGTGAAAAAATAAACATTGTAATACACGAATGAACACGAATTGACTGCACGAATTAACACGAATTTTTTTTATTCGTGAATATTCGCGAATGAACATTTGTGATAATTCGTGTTTCAGAGAAAGGAGGGAAAGATGCTCGGAACAAAAAATTTAATTATCTTAGTTGTTGTTTTAGTCATTGGTGCGCTTTTAGGTACAGTAATTGGCAAATTTATCGGGATGGTCATCCCTGAAGGCTCTTCTTGGCGTGAACTTTTTACGGAGCAAATAACTGCTGGACTTCATCCGACAACTTTGGATTTACAGGTAGTAGATTTAACTTTTGGTTTTCTTCTTAAATTCAATTTACCGAGTATAATTGGTGTTCTGGTTGCTGGATATATTTTTCGTCTTTTTGCTAAATAAATCACGGATTACATTCCACCGCTAAAGCGGGGTCTCCGACACCCCGCACCTTTGCCCAAGAGGAATTGCATTTTACAGAATAGTTTCATAAATATTACAATTATTCTGAACAAAGGTGCGGGGCGGGGATTAAAAAGCCAGATTACACAGATGATAACTTTGTTGTCATTCCGAGTCCAGCACCTTTCGTTGTCATTGCGAGTGATAGCGTGGCAATCTCGTTTTTAGAAAGGTGCGGGATAAACTCCACGAGGAATCTCTATGAGATTGCGGAGCCTGTTCCAAACCTGTTTTTGAGATTGCTTCTCGGTAGACCCCGTAGACGAAAAGTCTCGTGCGAAAAGCACCGAGGACGAAAAGTCCCCGTTGGGACTTCGTCCCTTTACGGGTGGTGCCTCGCACCTTTTCGGTGGAGACCTCGTCTCTTTACGAGATGAAAATCTTTACGGGGTAGACCATGACCTAGCGGGGGGATTTCCTCCCATCGCAATGACATTTCTGTGTAATCATTTTTAAAATGAGACAACCTTATCCGCTTATTCTTGCCTCGGGTTCCCTTACTCGCCAGAAGCTTCTTGAGAAATTAGGACTTTCTTTTCAGGTTGTCTCCAGCAAGATTAGAGAAGAAATCCACCAGCGGTGGAGTTCACCTGAAGAATTAGTAAAAATTCTTGCTTTAAAAAAAGCAGAAAAAGTAGCCGAGAAAGTTAACCGGGGTATAATTTTAGGCGTAGATACGGTGGTTATCTGTAACAACAAGATTTACGGTAAACCAAAAAATCTCAAAGAAGCAAAAGAATTTCTCGGTGAACTTGCTGGTAAAGAGCAAGAAATTTACACTGGCATTGCTTTATTGAAGGAACCGGGTAAAAGAAAACTAACCAGCGTAGTGAAAACAAAAGTAAAAATGGCTCTGCTTACGAAGAGAGAGATAAAACAATTAGCCAGGCAACACTTAAATAAAGCCGGTGCTTATGGAATTAGCGGAAAGAAGGATTCCCTCCTTAAGAAAATTAGTGGAGAGTATGAAAATATTCTTGGTTTACCGGTAAGAGAACTAAAAAATCTACTTTGTCGTTTTGGTTTCAACTTTTAACCTTCAACCTTTAACCTCTAACTGTTAGCTTCCTCTTTCCCTTTCCTCCAGATATACTTTTACTTTCAGTTGCCGACCAAGTTGTTGAAACCATTCACTAAACACAAAAAACGTTTTCTGGTCAAGATAATTTTGGCGAAAAGTTTCATAATCACGGAAATAATTTTTTAAGTCACCCTTTTCTTGGAGGTAAACAAGTTCTAATTCTTTATCGGTTACTTTTACACTATTAGCAATTAAATAGCGCAATTTAGCAATTGCAATAGTTCGTCGTCGCGATTCTTCAAACTCTTCCGGAGTCATTCGTATAACATAACGGAGAACTTGGAAATAAGTATTATGGTCAAAATGATTATCTTTCTGAAAGGCAGGAATACGCTGGATATCGGCAGCTAATTCTTCGTCAGTGACAATAATCCCATACTTTTTTGCTTCTTGATAAAATACTTCTTCCTGGATCAAATCACGAAGAATTTCCTCTTTTTTTTGTTTAAGTAACTCATCAGTAATTTCTTGGTTTTGTTCCTGGAGGTTATTGATTGTTCGCTGGAGATAATTAAGAAAAGCACTGTAAAGAATTTTTTTGCCATTAACCAAGGCAACTGTATCCGCACGCCAACCCCGAGTGAAATAATATCCACCAAAACCAACAAAAGCACCAGCCGTAAAAATAATAACTGTTATAAGGAGTATGGTCCGGCTATAACGACGGAAGAAGTCCATCATTGGTGTTTGTTTAATTCTTACTTTTCAGGCAGGAAAACTTGGCGAGTTTCCCCGCTCAGGGCGGGTTCAATTTTTTTTGTTCCTTTGACAGGTTCGGCTTTTTTTTCACGAAACATACTACAGTTTCCTTCAAAAAGTGCACCTTCAGCAATTGATAAATGTGCTGTCTCAATATCACCGTTCACTTCACCTTTAGAATGTATTTCCAAAATTTCCGAGGCTTGAATATTACCCGTAACTTTACCTCCGACAATTACGCTGCGGGCGGTAATATTACCTTTAGCTACACCAGTTTCACCAATGATTAGTCCTTGGGTAGTAAGATTACCACCTTCCCATTGTCCATCAATACGTAAAATTCCTTTAGTGTTAATTGTGCCTTGAAAAAAAGTATCGGGACCGATAAAGGATTCAATCGGTCCTTCTTTTTTTATTTTCCGGCCAAACATATCTTTTTAAAGTTAGTTTACCCCGTAAAAATTCCCATCTACGGGGTTTATTTTTTCATGTAATGTAATGGATTGACTGTTTTGCCGTTGATTCTTACTTCATAATGGAGATGTGCTCCCGTAGCTGTACCAGTAGAACCAACATAAGCAATTACTTGTCCACGCTTCACCTGCTGACCTTGCTTAACTGCAAGCTGGGAATTATGAGCATAAAGCGTAACGAAACCATGTCCATGCTTAATAACGACTAATTTTCCATAACCACCCGCCCACTGGGCTAATTTAACTATTCCCGAAGCAGTAGCCCGGACTGGTGTTTCTTTTTTAGCAGCGATGTCTAATCCCTTATGAAAATCTTGTTTTTCTTGAGCCCAGGGTTGTGCACGGGAACCAAAAAAGGAAGTAATTTTTCCTTCTACGGGCCAAATATTTGGTGTTGCTTGGTGAATACTGCGTTGTTCAGTAATATAGTTAGTTACCTCTTGCATACTTTCTATTCGTTCATTAATCATTCTATTGAGGAAGAGAATATTATTTTCTAAATCCTCTTGGTCGAGCTCTTGAATTTTTCCTTGAAGCAACTTTTCCAGAATTTCTTGGTCAGCAATACTTGGTCCACCGGTTGCTTCCTCCTGCTGTTCAATAATTATTTTCTTCGATTTGCTAATGTTCGTGTTCGCCTTTTTTCCCTTCACTTCTTCCTGTTCAATAATTGCTTTCTTTGATTTCATTTCCAAAAGCTGGCGTAATTGTAAATCAATTCCTTTCACTTCATTCAATTTTTCTTGTGATTTTTTTACTTCCTGAGCAAAATATGCCGTTTTTGCTTTTAAGGCTAAATTATTTAGTTTTACTCCCCAATAATCAATATGACGGATTGCCAAAGTGATTGCCCAAATAGTTAAACTAAACCAAGAAAGGGAAAAAATAAGAAGATAAATAAAATAGCACCGTACTTTTAATGGCTTAGCACTATGATGGGGAAGGAGAATTACCGTCACTTGGCGGGCTAATTCTTTTTTCCAAGAACTGCTTTTTGCCATTTTCTTAAAATCACCTCCTTAAATGGGATAAAAAATTATCAACCATTTCAAGTATAAAAGAAATTTTTTTCCTTGTCAAGGTTTTTTTAGAATAAATTTTTAGAAAATTACTTGAGGCAACTTCATCCTCGCCCCCCTCATTGAGGGAGGCGAGGATTCACCTATTGCTTTTTTAGTTAAAATTTGGTATAAAAAATAAATAAAACTAGAGGTAATCACTTCATGGAAATTCCCAAAGTCTATAACCCAAAAGATAGCGAAGAAAAATGGTATAATTTTTGGTTAGAGAAAGGATATTTTTCTTCCCGGCCTCGCCGGCAGGCGGGTCATCCCGAACCCGGGGGAAGAAAACCGTTTACTATTGTTATTCCACCACCGAATATCACCGGTTCATTACATATGGGACATGCCTTAAATAATACTTTACAAGATGTAATTATTCGTTTCAAACGGATGCAAGGATATAATGCCTGCTGGGTCCCCGGAACTGACCACGGTGGTATCGCTACACAAAATGTAGTAGAAAAAATTTTACTTAAAGAAGGTCTCACTCGGCAAGAATTGGGTAGAGAAAATTTTTTAGCACGTATGTGGCAATGGCGCAAAGAAACTGGTGAAACGATTCTTCATCAGTTGAAAAAATTAGGTTGTTCCTGTGACTGGGAACGGTTAAAGTTTACCTTGGATGAAACCTGTTCCCGAACGGTGTTAAATGCTTTTATTGAATTATACAAACGCGGTTTAATCTATCGGGGAAGCCGTTTAGTTAACTGGTGTATCCGTTGCGGTACTGCTCTTGCGGATATTGAGGTTGAATATCGTGAACATAAAGGACATCTCTGGTATATTAAATATTCTTTAAAACCAGGTCACCAGGTCACCGGGTTACCGGGTTACATTATGGTAGCGACAACAAGACCGGAAACGATGCTCGGGGACACCGCAGTAGCTGTCCATCCTGAAGATAAACGGTATAGAAATTTGATTGGTAAAACAGTGATTCTACCTTTAATGAATCGGGAAATACCAATAATTGCTGATGAAGTGGTAGATTCATCTTTCGGTACTGGTGCAGTAAAAGTTACACCCGCTCATGATTTCCTTGATTTTGGAATTGCTCTACAGCATCAGTTAAAAAAAGTTACTGTGATTGATAAAGAAGGAAAAATGACCGGGGAGACCAAAGAATATGCTAATTTAGACCGGTATCAATGTCGGGAAAAAGTAGTGAAGGATTTGCAAGCACTCAATCTTTTAGAAAAAGTAGAAGAATATATCCACCGAGTTGGGCATTGTTATCGTTGTGGGACAGTCATTGAACCTTTGATTTCTGAACAATGGTTTCTTTCCACCGAAGAAATGGCAAGGAGAGCAATGGAAGTTGTTAAAGAAGGGGAGATAAAATTCTTTCCCGAACGCTGGTTTGGACCGTATCTGCAATGGTTGGAGAATTTGCGTGACTGGTGTATTTCCCGACAAATCTGGTGGGGACACCGAATACCAATTTGGTATTGTATGCACTGCTTGGAGAAATATATTGTAGCGACTTTTTCTTATCCATCCTTTAACAAACAAGTAAAAAGTGAGGGTGGAATTATAGAAATATTTGTTGATGTTTACAAACTTAGTTATCAACAAATAAAAGATGAACTTGATACATATTGGATACTTGATATCCCGCAAGGAACAAAAGGGGTGTATGCATCTGAAAAAGAACTAACGAAATGTGAACACTGTGGTCATTCCGATTTTATTCAGGATCCGGATGTTTTGGATACTTGGTTTTCTTCAGCATTATGGCCATTTAGTGTTTTTGGCTGGCCAGCGACAGCAGTGAAGAGCAAGGAGCAAAGAGCAAAGAGTGAGAACACTTCATTACTTCATCACTTCATCGCTTCATCACTTGAAGATTTAGATTATTATTATCCTACTTCAGTACTGGTGACCGGATACGAAATTCTTTATCTTTGGGTAGCAAGAATGGTGATGATGGGTTTGGAGTTAGTCGGGGATATACCTTTTGAGAATGTATATATTCATGGTATTGTCCGTGATGTAAGTGGAAGAAAAATGTCTAAATCGCTTGGTAATGTAATTGACCCGCTGGACATAATGAAGACCTGTGGGACGGATGCTTTACGTTTTGCTTTACTCTACGGTGGTGTTACTGGGCAGGATTTATGTCTTTCTGAAGAAAGTTTCTTAATGGCAAGAAATTTTGTGAATAAAATCTGGAATGCTAGTCGTTTCGTCCTAATGAATTTAGAGGGTTTTACCAGTCACCAGTTACCCCCGCCTGCCAAGACTTGGCGGGCAGGAGTCACCAGTTATCGGTTGAGCTTAACTGAGCGTTGGGTAATTTCCGAATATCAACGAGTAGTGAACTCGGTAACGAAGAATTTAAATAATTATTTACTAAGTGATGCAGCCGGAGAACTTTACGAATTTTTCTGGCATAAATTCTGTGACTGGTATCTGGAGTTGAGCAAAATACATTTAACTGAAAAGGAAGAGTTCTCAACTTCAAAAGTTCAATTGACGAGAGAAATATTGGTTTACATTCTTGAAGGAACACTTAAACTTTTTCATCCCTTTATGCCTTTTATCACCGAAGAAATTTGGCAAAAACTAAGGATAATCACCCAATCACCAGAGTCAATTATGGTTTCTCCTTGGCCAGAATATGATGAGGAAATGATTGACGAGAAAGCAAGCGAAAAAATGAGATTACTTATGGAGATAATTTCAGCAATACGTAATTTACGGAGCGAAGCAAAAATTCCTCCGAAAGAAAAAATTAGTCTCATTTTTAAAGTTGGTTCACCAGAAAAAGAAAAATTAATCCGGGGTAATCAAGTGGCAATACTTTCCTTAACTAATGGAGAAAAATTGGAATTTGGTATACCAGAATCTAAGGATTGTCTTTTTACACTAATTGATGAGATTGAAATTTATATTCCTTTAACTATTATTGACCGAGAAAAAGAAATAAAGAGATTAGAAAAAGAAATAGAAATCTTCTCTTTACAGATAGGAAAAATGAAACAAAAATTAAGTGACCAAAATTTTTTTAAAAATGCACCGGAAGAAGAAATAAAAAAAATAAAACATAGATTAAAAGAAACTGAAGAAAGAAAAAATAAGTTAGAACAATTACTCATTTATTGGAAAGGAGACTGAGAAAATGATTCGTCAGGACGGACGTAAATCTAATGAATTGCGTAAAATATTAATTACTAAGGATTACTTAAAATTTCCTGAAGCATCAGTATTAATTGAAGCAGGAGAAACAAAAATAGTTTGTACAGCAACGATTATGGAAGGACAAGTGCCGGCGCACCTTCAGGGAACTGGGAAAGGATGGATTAGTGCTGAGTATTCAATGTTACCCCGGGCAACCATTTTCCGTACTTCAAGGACAAAAATTAATCTTGGAGGAAGGACACAGGAAATCCAGCGGATAATTGGTCGTGCCTTGCGGGCAGTGGTTGATTTATCTTTACTTGGGGGAAGGTCAGTTTTAATTGATTGTGATGTTCTCCAGGCTGATGGAAGCACACGGACATTAGCAATCACCGGGGGATACGTTGCTTTAGTAGAAGCAGTGAAAAAAATAAAAAATGAAGGGAAAATTATTACTCTTCCGCTAAAAGATTATTTAGCTGCCGTAAGTGTAGGAATTTGTAACGAAGAAATTTTTTTAGATTTAACTTATGAAGAAGATTCCCAGGCCAAAGTAGATTTGAATATTGCTTTAACTGGCAAAGGTGAGATAGTAGAAATTCAAGGCACTGCTGAAGAGCAGAGTTTTAGTTTTGAAGATTTAAATCGGATGTTAAGCGTAGCAAAAAAGGGAATTAGCGAAATGATTGAAATAGAGAAAAAAATTTGTCTTTTAGAATTTTGAATTCAGTTACATATTTCATTTTCGTGAAATAAAATGTTAGAAATTGTCTTAGCTACAAGAAATGAAGATAAAATTAAAGAAATAAAAAAAATTTTGTTTTTTTTACCAGTAGAGTTTCTTTCTTTGAAACAGTTCCCACATTTACCGAAAATAAATGAAGATGGTAAAATCCTTAAAGAAAATGCACTGAAGAAAGCAAAATTAGTTGCGAAATTAACCGGTAAGATTGCACTTGCTGATGATAGCGGGCTTGAGGTGGAAGCACTGAATGGTGCACCGGGTGTTTTTTCTTCGCGGTTCGCTGGTCAAGGATGCACATATGCGGAGAATAACCGTAAATTATTAAAATTGATGAAAAATGTCCCTTCCGAAAAAAGAAATGCTTTATTTCGTTGTGTCCTTGCTTTAGCTACTCCCTTTGGTAAAGTAAAAACTGTAGAGGGAAAAATAAAAGGCAAAATTAGTAGAAGAATTCTTGGTAGATATGGTTTTGGCTATGACCCAGTTTTTATTGTTCCAAGTTATGGGAAAACTTTTGCGCAACTCGGTCCACGGATAAAAAATAAAATTAGTCATCGGGCACAAGCATTATTCAAAATAAAAAAAGTGATTAGTAAAATGGTGAATAGTCAAAAGGTGTAATTCGGAGAAATAAAAAATAAATATCTTTTTTGGGTTGACGAATAAGAGAAAACAGAATATAATTCTTCTTAAGAAGAACATTTTTAAGGGGTGACAGTAATATAATCGGGAAGTGGCGCAGGGGTCTAGCGACAGCCCCGCACTTTGACTTAATCGGGGATTAGCTCAGTTGGTTTTAGAGTGCTCGGCTTGGGACCGAGAGGTCGGCGGTTCAAATCCGCCATCCCCGAAATTTTAGATAAAGTGCGGGGAGGTCGCGGGTTCAAATCCCGCCTTCCCGACTAAGAGTAAATTTTTTGGTGTGGGGGAACAGAGGTCGGCGGTTCAAATCCGCCATTCCCGACCATGCAAAATTTGTAGTTGTTAATTATTAGATGATAGTTGTTAGTTTTTTTTTCACTAACCACTAATAACTATTGACTAATAACTGTCGTTAAAGCGCCTGTAGCTCAATTGGATAGAGCATCTGCCTTCTAAGCAGAGGGTTGTGCGTTCGAGTCGCACCAGGCGCAGAGGCTGAATAGCCGAGATATTTTTACTCAGAAAAAAATGGAAAAAATATTTCAACTTGGTGAAGTAATCATTGAAGAAAATAGTTTTGGACACTCGGCATATGTGATTAAGTCTGGGAAGGTTGAAGTTTCCAAGAAAAATAAAAAAGGTGAAAAGATTATTCTTGCTATTTTAGGGGAAAGACAAATTTTCGGTGAGATGGGTCTAATTGAGGATAAACCCCGTTCAGCAACAGTTATGGCTTTAGAAGAAGTGAAAGTTGAAGAAATTGACCGTGACCTTTTCAATGAACTATTAAAAAAAGAGCCAGTGCTATTACTGCCAATTTTGAGATCTTTATTTGAGCGATTACGTTGTATCGATGAAATGCTTGTCGAAGAAAATAAAATTGCTCCCGAAACTTTATCGACCGCGGTGCCAAAAAAGGTAATTCTTGTTGGTGTAAGCACGGAAGCAAAGAAAGCGCTAAAAAATGAAGAACTGGAACTGACCAAATTTCCTTTTCGTGTCGGAAGGGAAAGTCATACCGAAGAAGGTGATGTTTTCGCAAATAATGACCTTTATCTCAAAGACCGTATTCCTTATAATGTTTCGCGGAACCATTTTTCGGTTAATCGTTTAGGAAATGCGATTTATATTTTTGACCGTGGTAGCACTCTGGGTACAATTATCAACGGCATAAGAATTGGTGGACCGATAAAGAAAAACGACTTTATCCTTAATAAAGAAGAAAATCTTATTATTGTTGGTTCCCCCGTTTCACCTTTCCAGTTTAAACTTCTTATTGGGTAGATTTTTTTCAGTTATCTCTTGACAAAATATCCTAAATTTAGGTAAAATAAAACAAAATGCGTATCTCGGAGATAATTAAAAAAGCCGGTTTAAAAATCCGCCAAGGCGGACTACCGGAGACTGTTGAACAGCCAAGTGAAAGAAGTGAATTTCCCTCCAAAAGAGATGAGCACTTCAAAAGTGAAACCATCCCTTCTTCACCTGAAGAATTATCCTTGAAAGAAGAAAGAAAACCCGTGTCTCCCGAGGAGTATAGTTCCTTACCCGCCGAACAAATCTACAATGAAGTAATCAATGCAATTAAGGAAATTTTAGCTTCTTTAAATACAGATAAACCAATCCTTAATTTTGAATTAGTTTATCAAACAGTTAAGAAAGTAGCAGCGAAAGTTCTTTCTGCTGATAACGAGATTATGATTCTGGTAAACAAATCTACTCCGGATAATTATCTTTATGCCCATTCAAGTAATGTCTGCATTCTCTCAATTAAACTTGCTGCCGGATTAGGTTGGGCAGAAGATAAACTTACTTTGCTTGGGGTCTGTGCTTTACTTCACGATGTGGGGATGGTTCGTGTTCTTTCTTTAGCAAATAGGCCAGTAAAACCTACTCCTCAAGAATATGAAGAAGTAAAAAAACATCCTCTCTATGGCAAAGAAATTTTGGAAAAACTTGATAATGAAATTGAAATAAATATTAAAGAATTACTTGGTTTAATTGCTTATCAACACCATGAGCGGATTAATGGTGAGGGTTATCCGCGAGGATTAAAGGATAAAGATTTACATGAATTTGTGAAGATTATCGGATTAGTTGATGTTTATGAAGGTTTGACTCATCCCCGTGCTTATCGGGAGAGAATGTTGTCTCATGGGGCGTTGCGTTATCTTATTGAAACAGCGGAAGGAAAATTTGAAGCATTACTTTTAAAAATTTTTATTGAAGAGTTATCTCTTTATCCGGTAGGTAGTTTTGTGAAACTGAATACAGAAGAAATTGGCGAGGTAGTGAAAAGTAATCGTGAACTTCCTACTCGTCCGGTAGTAAAGTTAATTCTTGGTGCACACAGTGAAAAAATAGAACCGAATAGATACATAAATCTTGCTGAAGCACCCCTCTTACATATTCGTGAACCAGTAGATGAAACGAAGCTAAAAATAAGCGATAAAGAGTTGATGTTAAAATTAAAAGTAAAACGTTGGTGGGTTCGTTAAAAAGGAGGTGAAAAGGATGAGAAGGGTAGCAATTATTTCGGTGGTTCTCTCAGTAATTGGTATGGTTTTGGGAATTATTGCCCGCCTTGGTCCGGGAGTGATTATTGGTCAGGGGCCACGGGTTCTGGCTACAGGTAGTGGATGGTTGCTTCTTTTAGCAATTACGCTGTTACTTCTTGAACAGAAAAAGCAATAAATTTTTTGTTAGTGAAAAGGGGTTTATCATTTAGAATTGCTGACCTTAATATTACTCTCAAAAACATCTTATCCGCTGAACTAAGCGAAAGGTATTATTTTTTTCTTTCGCCATCCGGAATAAATGTCCTAAATCTAAACTTGAGTTCTCTTCTCAAGAAAAGGGAAAATTTTCCTTTAATTGTTCAAAGAAAAGAAGGACAAGTTTTTCAAATAGGGCGCAATGATTTTCTTGCCGAAGTTGACTTTACTCGTTTACAGGGAGAAGTAAAAATTGCGGAGAACATCTATTCTTTCGATTCTTTTCTGCGTATTCTCTATAGTCTTTATCTTTCCTTGAATGAAGGTTTTTTGCTCCATTCAGCGGGAATTAAAAAGAATGGACGAGCTTATCTCTTCAGTGGTTCTTCTTTGAGTGGGAAAACAAGTATTATCCGGCATTTGGAACCAAGTTTGACCAAAGGAAATACAATCTTAAGTGATGAGATAGTTGCTATACGAAAAAAAGAACAAAAAAGAGGTAATTACCTCTTTTTTGCTTATCCGACACCCTTCTGGGGTGAATTTAAATTAGGAAAAGAAATAGATAATCAGGGGACAAAAATTGAAAAAGTTTTCTTTTTAGGAGATAAGGATTTGAGAAAATTATCCTTTAAGGAAGGGGTTGTCCAACTTTGGAGAAACATGATTTTTTTTAGTAAAGATTCTTTTTCGGTCAACAAGTTGTTGAACTTAGGAATAGAGTTTTTGCGTGAAGTTCCGGTCTATAGTGGTTGGTGGGGAAATCTAACAAATTACTTATGAAAATATCTAAAAGTGAAAAAGTTGCCAGTCGGATAATTGAAGGACAGGCATTTGTCGTTACGCCCGCGAATTCTACTTTACATTTGTTTAATGAAGTAGGAACAAGAATCTGGCAGTTGATTGAAGAAAGGAAAAATATTGAAGAAATAATCAAGACAATCTGCGCCGAATATGAAGTTGGCCGGGCAACTGCTAAGAAAGATATCCACGAATTTCTCCGAACTTTAGAGAAAAAAAGTATATTAAAAGTCGTGTGAAGTTTAAAAAGTAAAACAAAAATCGGTGTAATCAGTGATGAATGTATTTGAAAAATTTGTTTCTCTTACTGAAGAAAAAAATATACCTTTTACCGTCAATTTTGAACTGACCCATTGGTGTAATTTGCACTGTATCCATTGTTATATACCGCAATCACGAATAAACACGAATTTAAAAAATCGTGAATTGACGCGAATAGAGATAGAATCTATTCTTGACCAGTTGGCAGAGGCGGGAAGTTTATGGTTAATTTTTAGCGGCGGAGAGGTTTTTTTGCATGAAGATTTTTTTGCAATTGCTCGCTATGCTCAAGAAAAAAGATTTTGTTTGACCATTTTTACTAATGCTACCCTTCTTACCGAAGACAAAATAAAACAATTAGCCAGTTTACCTATTTATTCGGTGCAGATTTCTCTTTACGGTGCAAAAGCAGAAACACATGATGCGATTACTCAAGTGAGAGGTTCTTTTGAACGGACAATTAAGGCAGTGATTCTCTTAAAAAAAAGAAAAATAAAAGTTGTTCTGAAAACACCGCTAATGAAAAATAATTTTGCTGAATATAAGAAAATAATTAAGTTAAATGAGAACTTAGGGACAAATTGGCAACTTGACCCTTGGATAACTCCAAAAAACGATGGTAATCGTGACCCTTTGGATTTACGAGTAAATCAAGAAAATTTAAAGGAACTTTTTTCTGATGAGAATTATTTTCCGAGGAAGAAATTTGCGCCAATGAGAAAAGAACGTTTTCTTTGTTCGGCAGGGAAAAATCTTGTTGCCCTTTCTCCTTACGGTGATGTTTATCCTTGTTTGATGTGGTTAGTGAAGGTGGGCAACTTAAGGAAAGAAAAATTTTCTCAAATCTGGCAGGAATCTTCACTACTTAATCGTTTACGCAGTATAAAATTTAAAAATTTAAAAATTTGTAAAACTTGTTCGTTGGTTCCTTATTGTCTGCGTTGCCCGGGTTTAGCTGAATTGGAAGATGGTGATTTTCTTGCTCCTTCAGGAATTGCTTGTCAGACGGCAGAAATAATAAAAACGCGGATTACCACGAATAAAGAAAATGCAGATGCTGCAGACCCCGTAAACCCCGTAGATGAAAATCTTTACGGGGTAAAGAAATTCTACGGGGCAGATAAATGTTTGTAGTGGCGGACTTTTGGACTGCCAGGATTTATCAATTCGGGATTAAAAAATGTATGAAACCTATTGGCAGTTGAAAGAAAAACCATTTGAAAATACTACTGACCCAAAATATTTTTTTACTTCTCTTGAACACGAAGAAGCCCTTTCGCGCTTGACCTATGTTTGTCAGGAAGGTAAACCTTTAGCCTTACTTACTGGTGACTATGGTTCAGGAAAAACTATTATTGGTCAGATGCTTATGCAAAGCTTGGATCCGAACAAATTTAAGGTTATCCATATTCTCAATCCCCTTCTTTCAATGACCGATATCTTGAAAGAAATACTTCGGCCTTCTTTCTTGGGGGAAGGCGGTATCCCTGACAATAAAGGAGATTTATTACATCTTTTACGCGAAATTTTTATTCGTAATTTCAATATTGGTAAGCAGAATGTTCTTATTGTTGATGAAGCACATTTAGTAGAAGATATCCGTTTTTTTGAAGAGTTACGACTTCTTTTAAATTATGAATATCAAGGAAAATTTCTCTTGATTTTGATTTTTCTTGGCCAGACTGAACTACGCGAAAAAATTAGTCGTCTTCCCCAGTTACAGCAACGAATCTCTCTCGCCTACCATTTGAATTCTTTACAGGCAAACGAAGTTCAACCGTATATTGAGCATCGTTTGTCTATTGCTGGTTATCGGGACAAAAAACCTTTGTTTGTTGATTGTGCGGATAAAATCTATTTACATTCGCTGGGTGTACCGAGGATTATTAACCATATTTGCGATTTAGCGCTTCTTTTTGGTTTTGAAAAAGGAGTCAAACAAATTGATTATTCAATTATTAAAGAAGTAATAAAAGAAATCCCTCCTGTAGTTGGAACGAAAGGGGTTATTTGAAAAGGAGAAAAAAATGAAGAGGAAAAGAAAAAAGTATCAAAAGCCGGAAGTTGTTTCGGAGAAAGTTTTTGAGACCGAAGCGCTTGCCTGTGCGAAATGTATTGGTAGTTTCCCGATCTTTCAGGCAGCTTGCCGGCTTTTACTTAAAAAATCATAAAAATTTTTTAGTAAAAAATAAAAGTTTAAGTTAACTTTAATAACACAGATGGTCACTGATAAAAGTCCAGATGTCCACAGACCCCGTAAAAAAATTATACGGGGCAGATAATAATCCGTGGTAATCTGGTAGTTAATCCGTGGCAATCTGTGTTCTCCAAAGGAGAAAGAAAAGAAATGAAAACAAAAAATAGAGATGGTTTACTCACGGTAGGTGAAGTCGCTCGGGAGGCAGGAGTTTTACCTTCAACTATACGGTATTATACAAATATTGGACTCCTAAAAGTGACCGAGTATTCGCCGGGTGGTTTTCGTCTCTTCGACCGTAGGGAGACACTTCAACAAATCAAAAAAATTAAAGGAATTATTGGTCAGCGAGTGACCTTAGAAGAAGTGAAGAAAAAATTAGGTGAGAAGGTGACACAGTGACATGGTGACATAGTGGAATGATGGAATAGTGAGATGGATGAAATAACTGCTTTGTGGATTGAGACTCTCAAGAAGAATGGTTCTGCTTTTTTGCGGGTGGAAGGAAAAAGTATGGAACCCACCATTAAGGTAGGTGAAAGATTAAAAATTGTTTCCATTAGACCTGAAGAGGTGAATATTGGCGATGTAGTTGTTTTTTCACCCTCACCTTTACCCTTCATCCTTTTTCCTTCTCCCTCAAGGGGAGAAGGTCAGGTTGAGGGTGGGAGAGGGTCGCTGTGCGACGAAGAGGAGCACGTGCCTTACGACGGGCGAAGCCCAGGAACAGGTGAGGGGATAGAATTTATTGTTCATCGGGTAGTGGACAAATTCAAATTTCAGGATAAACTATATTTTGTGCATCAGGGTGATAAAGCAGGACCACTCGGGATGAGTATTTTTGCCGAAGACCAGTTAATCGGTAAAGTAGGAAATCACGAATGCACACGAATAGAAACACGAATACACACGAATATTTTATTGAGGAAGTTTTTTATTTATTTTTTTATTTTTAAACAATTGCTCAAGAAAACTTTACAGATTCAGACAGATAGAGGCACGGATGCAAACAGATAACAACACAGATGCAGACAGATAGAAACACGGATTCATACGGATAATGAAAGATAAACTACAAAAAAGATTTTTAGTTTTTATTTTTTTTCTTACACTTTACACTTTACACTTTACACTTTACACTGCCGTTAGTGAGGCAGGTATTTTTGTTATTTCCGGTTCAAGTAGGACATTCCGAAGTAGTGATGACACGATTTGGGAGGAAAAAACCCCGCTTCCGGCACCTGGCGCGAACACTTATCAGGATATTTGTCGTGATGCTTTAGGACATCTTTATGTCTTAAGAAGTGACGGTTATGTTTATCGTTCAGTTGATGGCGGAAAAAGTTGGACCCAGCAAAATACTTCACCACCAGCAACCGCAACAAACTACGATTCAATCATTTCAAGTCCGGTCAATGCCGGTGTAATCTATCTAATGCGGGTAACCGGTGAAGTTTACCGTTCAATAAATGGTGGTGTAATCTGGAATGGACCACCACCAGTTGGGGTGCTTAAATCGGATAATTTTATTGGTCTTGGTATTGGTCGAACTTCAGATGCTGACCCGTCTCCACGTTTATTCCTTATTGACGATGACGGCGATACTTATTACACAAACTTAGCACTTTCCGATGCTTGGGCACAACCGCCACAGAAAGATGTTGGTCTAGCAACGGATTACACTGACTTACATGGTGGTTACAAAGGTTTTCTTTATGTAATTGATGATGATGCACCGGTAGTGAAATCGGAAGATGGTGCAACTTCACCTTGGGTAAAGCTTACCAATAGTCCTCCTGGTGCAACCAATCTTTATGCACGAATTGAGCAAGATTGGGATATTTTAAGCAGTAGTGAAAAAAATCTTTATGTTTTAAGAACTGATGGACGGGGAGCAAAAAGTTTAGATGGCGGTGTTACTGCCTGGTCAACCTGGACGATTACCGGACTACCCGCAAATACTTTTGGTTTGACCAGTTGTGATTTGATTCCTCCTACAACAATCAATTATGTAACTGAAGGAATAAAAAATTCCTGGTATAAAACTGACCCCGGAGCAATTTATGATGTTGATTTTCAGGATACTAATTTCGGGACAGTTTTTTCTGCATCTTATACGATAAATTCTTTACCTTTACGTGCCGGAACAACTTTACAGCCCTGGACAACAGTTGCTACAAATATAAATGCTTCGCTTTATAGTGCTAACTGGGGAATAAATTTTCTTGCCTGCCGAGAAGCAACCACTAATTTTGTTTCAGTAAAAGTTCTGGATAATGGCGGCAATGAAACGACAGTCAATGATGTTTTTTATGTTTTGAAAGATACCACCCCACCATTAGCAGTAACTTTAAATCTTCCTCTACCCGGAACGACCGTAACTTACCAGAATATATTTTTCTCTTGGGATGCTTCTACCGATACTCGTTCCGGAGTAGAAGATTATCTACTGCAAATTTCTACTGCAAGTAATTTTAGTATTATCAATTACAGTTCTTCACCGGTAATTTCACAGACAACAATGACGATAACTGAGGACAAATCATATTACTGGCGAGTCCGGGCAAAAGATAAAGCCGGAAATTACAGCATTACCTGGTCAACTCGTTCATTTACGGTTAATGCTACCGTTCCTTCAACACCGAGCAATTTCCAAGCAACTGCTGGCGGTGAATTAGTTAACCTTTCGTGGAATTCTAATCCTGAAGGTGATTTGTGGAAATATGAAATTTATTATTCCTCTTACTTGCCTGCGGCGGATTTTCTTCTTACCCCAATTTTTCCTCCAGGAACTACACATCAACATACAAGTTTGGTTAGCGATAATACTTACTACTACAAAATCCGTGCAGTAGATACTGCCGGGAATACGAGTCTTTTTACTTCTACAGGAAGTGCGGTTCCTTATGATATTACTCCGCCAGCCGCCGTGACTAATTTCACGGCAATCCCAGGAGTAAATGAAGGTGAAATAAAACTTTCCTGGGCTATGCCGGGTGATGATGGAATGAGCGGGACAATTATGAACGGGCAAATCAAAATTCAGACCTCAACGGTAGCTGGAGTTTCCTGGTCAACCGCAGCTGCACAGATAACTATTTCTACTTCTGCAGTTACTCCTGGAACCACTGTTTCCTACACAATCGGAGGGTTGAAACCCTCCGCTACCTATTACTTCTATTTGTGGACCGCTGATGAACGACTCAACTGGTCAACAATTTCTAATGGTGCAACTACCTGGGCACAGGATTTAGTTCCTTCTACACCTACTTGGATAACCGCAATTTCCAGTGATACAATAATTGCTCTTTCCTGGAATGCAAATACCGAAGTAGATATGAGTTCTTATGTAATTAAATGTTCAAGTTATTCTCCAACTCCAGAAATATATACCTCTACTACAATTACGCTTGCCCATCCGACTACATTTTATCTGCATACCGGTCTGGAGAACGAAGTAACTTACTACTATAAAATTAAAGCAGTTGACAAAAGTAATAAAGAAAGTAGTTATTCAACTGTAGTTAGTACCTATCCCCGGGATAGAATACCACCAAGTGCAGTAACCAATCTTACCGCTCAACCGGGCAGTATAGAGAAAACAATTCTTCTCAGTTGGAATTACACGGGTGATAACGGTAATTCGGGTGAAATAACTAACGGTCGTTATGCTATTCAATACAGCACTGATTCGGGAGTAAGCTGGGCAATAAATAATGCACAAATTAACAATTCTACCAGTGTTACTCAAGGACTATTTGTTTCTTATACAGTTACCGGTTCAGTTAGTGGTCTAATTGAGGGAACAACTTACTATTTTCGTCTCTGGACTGCTGATGAAGTACCGAATTGGTCAGGGATATCCAATAGTACTTACAGTTGGGCAAAAAGAGAATCACCAGGGAATGTCGGTTCATTTACTTGTGTAGCCATTTCCTCGGGTAACCAAATAGACTTCTCTTGGACTGCTTCAACAAGTTCTGATTGGTCAGGAACAATGATTCGCTGGAAAGATACATCACCAGCACCAACAAGTCCTACTGACGGTAATTTACTAATTTCTGTTTCTACAAGTGTAACTACTTACAGTCATACTGGTTTAACTGACGGGACAACTTATTACTACACTGCCTTTGCTTACGATAATGCAATTACCCCTAACTATGCTGGTGGTGTTTCCACCAGTACTTATCCACGCGATATAGTTGCCCCCGGACAAGTAACTAATTTCACAGTAAATGACCCGGGTACAGGGGATAAATTAGAACTATACTGGACTAACCCGGGAGATACTGATTTTGAGGCAACCGTGATAAGGTACCGCACTGATGATTACCCAACCAGTCCTACTGATGGTATTTATGTTTCTACAGTTCCTAAACCGGGTAATTCATATATTCATACTGGATTAACTGCTGGCACTACTTATTTTTATAGTGCGTTTACCCGTGATGAAGTTCCCAATTATTCTGGGCCAGTGACTTCCAGTGGTTATCCAACCGCAGTAATTACACCACCAACAATTAGTGCGATTACCCCTTCAACTGGTGAACAGGGAACAATCGTTACCATTGATACAATCACTGGCACAAATTTTCAATCCGGTGCAACGGTGGTTCTGAAGAAAATTGGTTATGTGGATATTTCTACCTATACACCCTTTACGGTTTCTTATTCAACTGCACTTACCAATGGACAATTTGACCTTACGGTTACCACTAATGCGGTAGTCAGTTTTTGGACCGTGCGGGTTACCAATCCTGACGGTGGATATGGTGAATTAGTTGATGGATTCCAGATTGTTGACACTTCTGCACCAGCAGCAGTAAGTAATCTTACCGCAAGTCCGGGTAGTGCCGAGAAAACAATTACGCTTACCTGGAATTATACTGGTGACCGGGGAAATACCGGACCAATTACTGATGGATATTATGCAATTAAATGGGCAAGTTATACGGTTACCTGGAGTACAACAAGTGCGAATGTAATTGCTTCAACTTCGGTTGCTCAAGGGGCAGGTGCATCTTACACAATAAGTAATTTGATTGAAGGTGCAACTTATTATATCCGTTTATGGCTTGCTGATGAAATACCGAATTGGAGTGAAATTTCTAATGGTGCAACTACCTGGTCACAAAGACAGTCACCAAGTGAGGTGAGTAGTTTCACCGCTTTACCGGTTGGTGAAGGAGAGAAAATAAATCTCTCTTGGGCAAACCCAACAGACACGGATTTCAATGGGACGAGAATTTGTGCCAGTACAATAACTGATCCTACAATATATGAAACTTATTTCAGCACTGATTTAGCAAAACCGGTAACCTATTATTTGCACACCGGCTTAACTGACAATGTAACCTATTATTACACTGCTTTTGCTTACGATAACGCAGTCACACCTAACTACGCAGTTGGCGTTTCCACCAGAAATTACCCGAGAGATGCTCTTCCTCCCACAAATGTTACTCTTTTCACTTCCAGTGCACAACCACAAGGAAATACAATCCATCTCTCCTGGTCAACCACAACAATTACTGCTACTGATTTTGAAGGAGTAAGAGTCTGTAGTAGCACGGTAAATTATCCTGGTCCTACCGATTATAATATTAATATTGTTACCGATGTTCCTAAACTAACCACTTACTATATTCACATTAATCTGACTGATAATGTTACCTATTACTATCGTGCCTGGGCATACGATGAGGTGCGTAATTATGCGATAGAAGTTGCTACGACCAGTACCTACCCGCGAGATATACTTCCTCCCACAAATGTTGAGGTCTTCGTTTCCAGTGCTCAACCGCAAGGAAATACAATCCATCTCTCCTGGTCAACCACAACAATTACTGCTACTGATTTTGAAGGAGTGAGAATCTGCAGTAGCACGGTAGGTATTCCTACTGATTACAATATTGGTATTGTAACTGATGTACCAAAAGGGACAACTTTTTATTTTGATATTAACTTAGTGGATAATCTGACTTACTATTATCGTGCCTGGGCATATGATGAAGTGCGTAATTATGGAATAGAAGTTGCTATTACCAGTGCCTGTCCAAGGGATATGATTCCACCAGCGAGAGTTCTTGACCTTTCTACCGGGACAGTCAATGGAACAAGTATAGAATTACGCTGGACTGCACCCGGGGATAATGAAAATAGTCCGGGTAGTTTCAATGGTGCATACTGGATTAAAGGGACAACCTACACAACAATTACCGACACAAACTGGGAGACGATAATTTCTACGGTTAATATCCAATGGTCAACAACTACTGCTCAGGGTGCAAAGGAAGGTAAAGCAATGACTAACCTGCGTACTGATACTACATATTATTTTGCTTTAAGAACAAGGGACGAAGTGCCTAACCAGTGGTCATATGTTTCAAACTGTGCAACTGGAACAACGAGAGATGTAACTCCACCGGCAAAAGTAACCAATTTATCGGCGGAATCGGGTGTATCAGCGGGTTCGGTAAGATTAACCTGGACTGCCCCGGGTGATGACCTTGCAATTGGTACAGCAACAATATACGCAATTAAATATAGTCCAACCTTACCCTTTGACTGGAATACGGCGCTTACTTGGAGAGCAGACCGTCCGGTCGGCGGTGGGGCAGGTTATCCTGAAGAAGAAATTGTTACCAGTTTAACGCCGGGTACAAGTTATTACTTTTATTTAAAAACTGCTGATGAAGTGCCAAACTGGAGTGATTTATCTAACGGAGCAACGGGTTACGCAACCGCAGTAGTGGCCGCTTTAACTTTATATAAAACAACTACTTATACCGATACACCGTTTACTGCTGATAGTTCTTGTAAATTGTCCACCACCCCGATGACCACAAGTAATCTTGATACCTTTGCTAACACTGGTAAGAATGTTGGTTATATGCAATTTCGTCCTTTGGTAACTAATACGAGTTTTGAATCTCTACCGACCGCTACCACCCAATACGGTTGGCTTTATCAGGCAGAGCAGGAATTTAAAACCTTATTTTCTGGAAAATGGTCAATGAAGATTGGTTGGCAGTCAACCTCTGCTGATGGACGAGGATATCTCTGGTATCGAATTTCTAAAGTAAGTGCTACAGTTTCGGGAACAATTGAGTGGAGAGAAACTTTACTTCCTTGGACAGTATCTTCTATACTTGGAGGAAATGATGTTTTGAACCATACTACTTTGGATACACCTACCGTTTCTTCAACAACTTTCGCTAAAGGTGAATTGCTTTTTATTGAATTTTTTATTCAGCAGAGTGTTGCCCAAAGAACACCGGGAGATGGTTGGCGTTTCCAGGTAAATACAGCAAGTAACTATGTAATTACTTCGGATATTCGGGATATAACTCCACCAGCAGAGATTACTAATTTCTATGCAGTGACCAGTAGTACTAAAGGAATGGTTGATTTATCCTGGACAGCGGTCGGAAATAACGATTTGCTTGGGCAGGCAACTTATTATGATATTCGTCGGGTGACTGACCCTGCTTTTGATTGGTCAGCGAACTGGTCTTTGGCAACAATTTGGAAAGATAGGCGACCAACCGGTGGTCCAGCTGGTACCTCGGAAACCGAGACAGTTACCGGTTTAACTCCGGGAACGACTTATTATTTTCGTCTGCGTACATACGATGACGCTACACCAGTAGCTAATTGGAGTTTATCTAATCGGGCAATTGCTTGGGTTTATGTAGCAACGCATACGGTAAATGTTTACAACACTGCACCAATTCACAAACGGATGAATAACAGTAAAAGAGATGACTTGCTAAAAATAACCATTTCTAATGCACGAACACCAGGTTACGGTGCAATTTATCTTTCTACGGTTACGGTAAGATTTACTCGTGATGGTTTAACCGCACTCACCACTGCTGAAGCGAAAAATTTATTCCAGAATATTTATCTCTATGCTGATGACCAGCAGGATGGATTTTATCATTATTCCCAGGACATCACTACGGTTGCCCGGGTAACCAATACAAATATTTCGCTTACTGATGGAAGTCAAATAATTACCACTTTGGATGGTTTGGCACGCCGGCTTAACCCTCAAGAGATAAAAAATTATTTCTTAGTGGTTGAATTATCATCCACTGCTTCTGCACAGACACCGAGCACTTTCACGGCAACAATTTCAGGATTAGGAGAGATTAAAATTATTGATGAGAATACTGGTAATGAAGATACTACTTTAGGGACGATTACAAATTTTCCTTTAGTTTCCTATTCAGTAAGTGCAATTGAACCGGCAACAAAACGTCCGGGGACAAACTGGCCCTTTAATATTGGTGCAAAAGTGCAATCCATCCCTTTAGTTTACTGGGATAGGGTCTATATCGGTGCTGATAACGGTAATTTCTATTGTCTTGATTCCAGCGGTAATCCTACAATATCTCCAATTTGGACATTTAGTACTGACGGGAATAGCGCAATCAACACGGCTCCTTTTCCTGGATATAACGAAGAAGAAACTAAACATACTCTCTATTTTACAGATATTGGAGGTAGGGTATATAAAATTAGAGATGCCGGTAGCAGTGCATCGTTAGAATGGAAAAGGACAGATGTAAATGCCTCTACTGGTTCCTGGATTGGTTACGACTATAATGTACAAAATATTTTTGTTGGTTCAATTGATGGCAAGGTTTATAAATTAAATTTTTCAACTGGTGGCAATGGTGAGAATTGGGCATTTGATGCCAGTGTTACTGGTTCGCTTACTTCAACTCCGGCAGTTGACGATTATACCGGGGTGAATGGTCTGTGGATTGGTAGTGCAGGAGGGACAATTTACCGTTTGAATCTCGCTAATGGAACTGTAACGTCAAGTTTTGCTACCGACGAGGCGATACAAAGTTCACCAAATCTTGTTGCTGGCTATTCAGTTGATGTAGGAGGAACAGGGAATAATCTTTATTTTGCTTCCACTAACGGGAAACTTTACTGTAGAACTGCGAGTAATCTGACTTCAACACCATCGGGTTGGAGTGATTTTAATGCTAGTAGTCCCATTTATAGTAACCCCTATTTTACTCCTTACGAAGGTGGACAGTATGTATATTTTGGTGCTGATAATGGGAAGTTGTATAAAGTAAATGCTTCAAATGGTGGATTGGTTTGGAGTTATCAAACTGATGGCAAAATTCGTTCTACTCCGATGAGCGATGGAACTTATGTTTATTTTACCAGTGATGACGGGTATATTTATTGTCTAACTACCGGTGGTAGTTTACGGGATAAATGGCCAGTACACACCGGTGCACCGGTAAGAAGTTCACCATCTATTGACATAGATAACAAAACTCTGACTATCGGCTCTGATGACAAAAATGTTTACCAGTTCTATATAGGTGACTAATAAACGCAGATGTCCGCAGATAAGAGGCGCGGATTGCCGCAGATAAATAAAAAAATGATTCACAAAAAAACTTCTCTAATTAAATTTTTAATCTGTGTAATCTGGTTTTTAATCTGTGTAATCAGCGTTTGTAACGCAGCAAACTGGCGTGCTTTCCGGAAAAATGAAACTCGTAGCGGTTACGCACGGGAAGTAGCCAGTCCGCCGTTAATTCATCAGTGGAACTCTTACGAGAAATTAAGTAAAACCTTGGGTTCAATAGTTTCTTCACCGGCAGTCGCTGACGGCAAGGTCTTTATTGGCACACGGGATGGTAAAATTTATTGTTTTGATGCGTTTACGGGAGAAAAAATCTGGGAATATCAAACTGGCGGTTGGGTTGACTCTTCACCTTCCGTTTATCAAGGGACCGTCTATGTTGGTTCACGAGATGGTAAACTTTATGCACTTGACGTTTCAACACCAGTAGCAAAATGGACATATTCTGCGGGTGGAGCAATACTTTCTTCACCAATAGTAGTTGATGGTTATCTTTATTTTGCGGTTGGTTATCCGGAGAAAAAAGTTGTCTGCCTCAATGCACAAAATAGGGAAGTAAAATGGACTTATCAAACCGGTGGTTATGTCTATTCTTCACCGGCAATTGAAGGAAATAATCTCTATATCGGTGCAAATGATGGTAAATTCTATTGTTTAAATATTTCAAACGGTGAATTAGTTTGGTCAAAACAAACTTATGGTTCAATATATTTTTCTGCAATGACAATCGGGGACGATGTAGTTTATGGTATTCCCGGTGATGATGAACCTTATCTTTACGCATTTAATCTGCAGGATGAACAAATAAAATGGAAAACAAAGCTACTTAATTCGGGACCAGTGTATGTTTCTTCAATTGTTCTTGGTGAAGATAAGATTTTTGTTGGTTGTGGTGCAGAACCACATTATATTTTTGCCTTGAATAAAAATGATGGATCACTCCTCTGGAAGGAACCGGTCACGGTCGGTAATGCTTCAGCATCGGGAATCTGTTCTTCACCAGCATTAGTTGATGTTGTGCTTTATGTGGGTTCAGCAGAAGAAGGTGACCTCTATGCGCTTGATGCTTCCAGCGGAACATTTATCTGGTGGGAAGATTTAGGTAGTGAAATTGTTAGCTCGCCAGCAGTTTCTAACGGTTGGGTATATATCGGCACAACTGAAGGTATACTTTACGCTTATAAAGCCAGTGAAATTGTTTCTATCAGTTCTCCCGACGATGGAGAAAGCGTCTCCGGTGAAGTATCAATTCGTGCTTATATAACAAATTCTTCCACAGTGAATCCAGTAAATACCTATGAAATAACATACGGGTTGGGAGAAAATCCAAAATTCTGGATGCCTATTTCGCGTGGGACAAGAGGTCAAGTTGACGGAGAAAAGTTGGGTAGTTGGAATACAAACGAATTATCTCAAGCAATCTATACTATCCGCTTGAGGGTGAATGATTCACAGGAGGCAAGGGTTACGGTTAATGTTGGCACGCCTACGGCTTACTACGGAACTTACTTTGATACTTATGTTTGGCCAAACCCCGTCTATCCGAGCAAAAACAGGTACGCTAGTTTTAAGGGTAAAATTCCCGCAGGACAGAATGTTGATGTTGAAATTAGAATTTTTACTATTGTCGGTGAATTAGTGCGAGCGTTGAAAGATTTTGATGATACTGGCACACCGATGCGCAATGTCCCGGGTGGTTGGAGTTATAATTTCGATTGGAACCTAAGAAACGATGAAAGTGAGATGGTTGCCAGTGGAGTGTATATTTATATTGTTTATATTGACGGGAAACCACAGAAAGGAAAAATCAAAAAGATTGCCATCATCAAGTGACCGTGTAAAGTGTAAGGTGTAAAATGAGATGAAAAAAATCTTTAGGATTTTAGTAGTTATATTTGAGATTTTGGTTCTTACCCAATTACCAATTACCAATTACCAATCACCGGATTTAGTTTGGGCTCAGCCACCGAGAGTGAAATATAAAGAAAGAGTGCTTTCTCCAGCGATGAAAGGTGCACCGGCGATTTTTGAAGAAAAACCTGAACCGGAAGTAAAAATCACGCTGATTCCGAAAAAGTTGTCCCCACATTTTAACGAATTTGTTGTTGAGGCAGAAATTCTTAACGAAGAGATAACGAAGGTCAGTTTTCGTCTATTCGGTAGAATCAGCGGACTGGTCAAACTACAAGTGAGAGAAGTTGATTTTTCTCTGGAAGGTTTAGGGGAGAAAAAAATTTTTTATCGTGGGTATGATTTAGGTTGTCCTTACGGCGGAGTAAAGGGGGTGAGCATCTATTTTCGGGTAGCAAAAAATTGGTTAACTGAAAAAAATGTTTCTGCAGAAAAGATAAGTTTAAATTATTATACCAAAGGTGAAGTTTCTACTCTTCCGACAGAAAAAGTTAGTGAAGACGAAAATTATGTTTATTACTTAAGTATGAGTGATAGATTAGGTGTCTCCTTAATCTTTGCTGAAAAATAAATACGCGGATTTTCACAGACCCCGAAAAGAGATTCTACGGGGTAGGTAAAAGTCCAAATTCCACAGATGAATCTGTGTAATCACCGTTAAGAAATTCCTGCCCCGCACCTTTTTAAGTATAATCTGTTAGGTGTGGAGCTGGATGCTAAACTTTAGTTTAGACAAATTCAGATTGAAATCTGTCATCCAAGAAAAGGTGCGGGGTGAATGTAATCGGTGATAAGAAAATGAATAAAAATACTTTAGCACGGAATATTGTTCTTTTGGAAGAATTAGAGAAGGTTTTAAAAAAATTTGAAGAAGAAAACATTGAAGTTATTCTACTTAAAGGGTGCTCTTTGCTCGGAAGAATCTATACTGATGAGGTAATCACCTCTTTTAGCAAGCGGGAAATGGAAGACCTTGACCTGCTTATTCAGAAAAAAGATTCTTCAAGGATAAAGGAAATTTTGGAAAGATTTGGCTACCAGTTTGTTCCAGCTGGCGACCTGACATTTGTGAAGAAATATGGTGAAAATTTTCCACCGGTGGTCTTAGATTTACAAGAAAAAATCTGGTATATAAGAGATACAAAAAAAATTTGGGAGAATGCATTGACGGTAGAAAATGCCGGAATAGAAACGAAAGTTCTTTCACCTGAAGAGGAAATTATTTTTCTTGCTGCACATCGAGTTGTTCACCATGGCAAAATAAATGAATCTTGCCTTTTGGATGTAAGAAAAATTATTGAACATTACCAAGAAAAAATCTCTTGGGAGAAAATAGTAGAAAAAATTAAAAATTATGCTCTGGAAACACCACTCTATTTTGTTTTTTCCAAAGTTGAAAATATTCCTTTTTGGGTGAGAACTGAGATTAAACCAAGAAATTCTTTTTCTGAGAAGTTGTATCAATTGTTTTTCTCCTTTTCCGAATACGAAGATATTGGACATTTCTTACGTCTGTTAACTTTTCCGACACTATTTGGAAAAATAAATTTTTTGTTTAATTTCTTTTTCCCGGGGAAAGAATTTTTGATTCGTCGTTATGGGTTAAAAAATAAGTTTTTTGCTCTTCTTTTCTATTTTTTACGTCCCTTTATACTTCTTTTTAAGGGACTTAAGTTATCTCTGATTCTTTTCACTAACTTACTAATTCACCAATTCACGAATTCACTTAGTAGTGCCCGAGAGTACCTTTAATTTTTGTTTTTTTCAGAGCATAATCAAAAATTAAAATACTGAGCGGGAAAAGAAATAAGGAAAAAATTATCGGAGAGAACAAATATTTAAAGGAAAAAGTTGTGTCTTTAAGCAAAAGAATACGCAGGCTTTCCAAAGTAAAAGTAAAAGGAATAAAAGAAGAAATATTTTGTAACCATTGAGGTAAAATTGTGACGGGGAAATAGACGCCACTTAGGAAAGTAAAAAAGTTTGTAGTTAACCAGGTAAGCAGGTCGCCCCGTTTGAAATAAAGAATAATACTTGCGGAGATTAAACCGACACCGAGAAGAGGAATAAGTCCGGTGATAAGGGTGATAAGGCTGAAAAAAATATTTTCAATTTTTATTCTTGCTCCAAAAACAATTATGCCGAAGAGAAGATAAATTATTGTTTCCAGAGTAGTATAGATTAGTGGCCAGAGTGCAGAAAGAAATAAATTCACTATTAAACCAGTAGGAGTAGCCACTTGTATTTCTAAAGTGCCGTAATTCATTTCCCGTTGGAGATAATTAGTGAAAACATTCAAACCAAAATCAAGATAACAAGTGGAAGCAAGACCAATTAAGACAAAGGGAAAATATTCGGTAGTGTAAGGTGTAAAGTGTAAAGTGGGGAATCCTTTAAAAAGTTGGGAAAGAAAATAGAAAATTGAAAGCAGGAAAAAGATTCCGCCAATTCTTAAGAGAAAAGCAAAACGATAACTGGTCTCAATGAGAAAATCGCGTCTTAAGAAAGTCAGGACTTTAAACATTGTTGAATATTACATAGAGTGATAAATTTCAGTTAAATTCTTGCTTTGGTATTGTTTTTTAAGTTCGTCAATTGTTCCTTGAGCGACGATTTTACCAGAGATAATTACTCCGATACGGTCAGCGATGTTTTCTACTTCTAAGAGATTGTGGGTAGCCAGAAGAATAGTTTTACCTTGTTCTTTGACTAATTTTTCTTTAATAAAGTTGTAAAGATTTACTGCACTTTCCGGGTCAATGCTTTTGGTTAATTCATCAATAAGAAGAATTGGTGGGTCAGGAAGGAGAGCACGGATAATGTTAAACTTTTGTCTTATTCCTGAAGAATAGTTTGCGTACTTAATTTTACTTATCTTGACTAATTCAAAAAGAGAAAGAATTTCTTTGATTCTTCGTTTGGTTAATTTTTCGGAGGGAGCATAGAGAGAGGCGAAAAATTTTAAATTTTCTTCACCACTCAGTTGCCAGTAAAAACTGCGTTCTTCACTGGTAACTAACCCGATAGATTTCTTTACTTGGGTAGGTTCTTTAAGAATATTATAACCATTGATTCTTGCTCTTCCCGAAGTTGGGAGAATTAAAGTAGAAAGAATTTTAATGAGGGTAGTTTTCCCAGCGCCATTTGAGCCGATAAGACAGAAAAGTTCACCAGCAGAAATTTTTAAATTAATATTTTCTAAAGCAACTGTATCTGCGAAATATTTGCTTAAATTAGAAATTTCAATAATTGGGTTCACACCAAAAATTTTATTAAATTTTTTCCTTTTTTGTCAATAATGGTATCACAGTAGCAGTTGTGATACCATAAAGGACTGATGCAAACAGATAGATTAAAAAAATCTGTTTAAATCTTGACAGTTATTTGTCTGAATCGCAATTCTGAACGCAGTGAGGAATACCTTGTAAAAAGGATAAAATTATAGTATAATTTTTACTTGAGAGGCGGGAGCCCCGCACCTTTTATGTCTCAATGTTTTATGTATATTTATTGAAAAGTGATAAGACAGATAGATTTTAGATTGGCTATACTGATAATTTGTCGTATTGGAGTTTCAATAAAATGAAATTCCGACCGCACCGAAGCAAAGCTTGGTGCGGGACTCAGATAGGCATAAGAGCCGATACGACCCAGCACCTTTGTCAAAAGGTGCTGTCCCGAAGGGAAGATAGTGCGTGACCCCGCTCTTTTTTGAAAAGGGCGGGGGAGTGCCTATCTGGGAAATTCGTTTAGCAAAACATAACCAAGGTAAAGTTAAATCAACAAGACCGTTTCGTCCGTGGAAAATTGTTTATTACGAAGCATATCAATCAGAAGAAGATGCTGTAGATAGAGAGAAAGCATTAAAATATTTTGGCCGATAGGTCATGGTCTACCGATAAGGCTTTAAGTCAACTCAAAAGACGAATCAAAAGGAGTATCACTTAGACATAAAAAGTGTGGGGGAGGAAAAAATGTTTGAAAATCTTTCTACTTTGCAACTACTGATACTTTCAGTAGTAAGTATTGGTATTTTTATTTTTCTTCTTTTTCTACTTATACCGGGAAAGGAAGAAAAAGAAAATAAAAGGTTTAGACCGACAATTCCGGCAAGCAAAATGGAAAGAGGTTCCTTAGCCAATGAAAGTGACTGGAGTCTGCCGGTGGCAATAATTAGTGAAAAAATTGACCAATTGAGTAAAAAGTTGGAAGATTACATAGAAGTTGTGAAAAGTATTGAAAGAGTGAATTCAGAACGGGCAAAAAAATATGAATTAAATTTAGTCAAACTAAATCAGATAGTTGAACGGATTGAACCTTTGCTCAGTCAGGTAAAAATAGGCACAACGAGCGGTGCAGATAAAGAAGCACTAATGAAATTAGCTGAAAAAATAACTCTTCTTGAAGAGAAAATGGTTAAACCAGTTGCGGGAAAAACGGAGATTGAGGAAGTTAAAGACCGTCTTAATGAAGTGATAACAATTTTGAAAACATTAGGAAGTTAAAAAATGAGCCAAGTAGGATAGCAAAGTGAGAAAGACAATTTTAAGGTTAATTCTCTTGGTTGATGCAATTTTTATCGTTGTTCTTTTGATGTATTTGGGAGAGCGTATCTTTTTCTTTTTACCTAAAGAGCCGTCACTGTTAGAAAAAGAAAAAAAAGAAACTATTTCAGAAAAACCTGAACTATTTGAAAAAGTAGAAAGCACGGAAGTAGTTACTGAGATTTCAACCTTAATAAAAAAGAAAAGAAATATTCGTTTCAAACACTGGGCTCCCCAGGCAAAAAAGGTAGAGATTGTTGGTGATTTTAATAATTGGATACCAACAGCGATGAGCAAAGGGAAAAATCAACATTGGATAATTGACTGTCAACTGGAACCTGGAGAATATACTTACAAATTCTTAATTGATGGAAGATTAAAGAAGGATCCTTACAATCCGCATAGTGTACCGGATGGTTACGGCGGAGAAAGTTCACTTTTAATTGTTAAACCTTTAAACGCGGATGTCCGCCGATGACACGAAGTATCATTTTGAGTGAAGCGAAGAATCTCGCAGATTACCGCAGATAGAAAATCGTGTAATGTGTAAGGTGTAAAGCGTAAGGAGGAGAGATGAATAAAAAAATTTTTATTGTCTTGCTACTTGCTACCTGCTACTTGCTACTCTTTACTTTTCTATTTGCTCAGGAAACCAAGAAACTTGAGACTTACATTATTGGTGTAGGTGATGAATTAGACATTTATGTTTATCCCGGGGAAGAGTTTTCTAAATTGGTAACTGTTGGTGATGATGGGAAAATTACGATGCCGATTATTGGGCGAGTGGATGTCTCTGGATTAAGTGTAAAAATGCTTATCGAAAAATTGACTAAAGAAATTAGTCGTTATGTGGCTAATCCGCGGGTAACCATCACGATAAGAAAATTTGGACGACCGAGTGAAATTTATCTTACTGGACAGGTAGTTCGTCCAGGAACATATTCTTATCGGGAAGGACTAAAATTATTGGAGTTAATTTCTTTAGCTGGTGGTGCTGGTGAACAGGCAGATATTGGAAATATAAAAATTACGCGTGGTGCAGAAAGAAAAATGCTCCTTGTTGACCTGCGTAAGGATGTTGCTTTGGAGCCGGGTGATATTATAGAGGTACCAAAATTGGAACCGATACCGCCACTACAAATTCTTGGTCAAGTGCGGTATCCGGGAACGTATTCTTATCGTAAAGATATAAAATTATTAGAAGTGATTACTTTAGCCGGTGGATTTACGGATAATGCGGACTTAAAAAATATACGTTTGCATCGCGCTGGTTCCAAGCCACAAACGATTAAAATAAATGTAGATGCGATTCTGCTTAAAGGAAAAATTGAGAAAGATGTAACTTTGCAAGGTGGTGATATTATTTATATTCCGAGAACTGGCATCGCTTGGTGGGGTTGGTTTATTAATAGTATTGTGCCGACATTCACTCTCGTAGGTACTTTGGTTCTTCTATTTAGGGGAATTTAGTAAGGAGGTAAAAAATGGCTGAATATGGATTGAATTTGTATGACTACTGGCGGATTATCCGTCGGAGAAAAGGGGTAGTAATTTTTACCCTTTTTGCTGTGCTTATTTTTACTTATATTTTTACTTCTTTACAAGTGCCTGTTTACCAAGCATCAGCAACAGTAAAAATTGAAGACGATCCAGCAGCGGTTGCTGGTGGTTGGGCTGCCCTTTACCGCAGTGAGACCATTGATTCAGAAATTTCAATTATTAATAGTCGTCCGGTAGCACGGTTAGTTGCTTTTCAGTTAGGATATGTAACTGAGAAAACACCCGAGGAGAAAATTGAAAGAGTCGCTGAAGAACTGCAAGGAAAAATTAGAGCTGACCAGATAGGTAGCAGTAATATGATTAGAATTTCAGTTACTTCTTCTGACCCAAAGGAAACGGCAAAGTTAGTGAATACTTTTGCCCAATTTTATGCTCAAAAACGTACTGATGACCGGAATAGACGTGCCCGCGAATTTCGTGAATCAGTGGAGGAACACTTAGCCAGAGTTACGGTCCGCTTAAAACAAGCCGAAGATGAGTTAAGAATTTTTCGTGAGAAAATGCCAACGATTGGTTTAGGTGGTGCTTTAACCTCTAAACTTCTTGATTTAAAGGCAAGACTTGCTGACTTGCAAAAGAAGTATACTCCTCAACATCCGGAGATAATCAAAATCCAACATCAAATTGCAAGTACCGAAGCGGAACTGAAAACTTTACCCGCCGAGGAAATTGAACTTGCCCGGTTAACCCGCGAAGTTAAAGTTAACGAAGACCTTTACAATCTATTGAACCGACAATTGAAAGAAGCGCAAGTAAAAGAAGCGGATCGTTTTGAACCGGTAAGTATTGTTAATTTAGCGATTCCTCCGCGAACACCAATTCGTCCGAATAGACCATTGAATATAACTCTTGGTGGTATTCTCGGACTAATTCTAAGTGTTGGTTTAGCTTTAGTTGCCGAAAATTTAGATACTTCAATTGGTACAATTGAAGAAGTAGAAAGTTATCTTAATATTTCGGTTGTTGGGGTAATTCCGCGTATACTGGCGGGAGAAAGACGAGAAAGAGGTGCCTTGGGTATAGTATTTGAGAAAGTTAAGGCACAAAAGAAACTTTCGCGTAAGGATAGGTTAAATCAGTTGCGCAGACAATTAATGTTTTACTATTCCCCAAAATCTTTTTACGCTGAGGCGTATAATACATTGAGAACAAATGTTGAATTCGCTTTAAAAAGTAAAAATAACGCTTGTCTTTTTACCAGTGCTGGTCCTTTGGAAGGGAAAACGATTACCGCGGCAAATTATGCTATTTGTGCTGCGGGAACGGGTATCCGAACTTTACTGGTAGAGGCAGATTTAAGGAAACCAACGATCTGTCGCCTTTTTGGTCTGCCACGCGAACCGGGAATGACTGATGTTCTAACTGGTAATGTTGGGTGGCGGGAAGTAATTAAAGGGACTACCGATTTTCTTCTTGGTGAATTGGAATTAGAAAAGGTCTTGTACACGCCTGGGATAGAAAATTTAAAAATTATTACTTGCGGATTTATTCCTCCTAATCCACTTGATGTACTTAGTCTGGGGCAGATTGACAACTTGGTAAGAGGATGGAAAAATGAATTTGATTTGATTGTTTTTGATACACCACCGGTCTTGCTTTGTGCTGATAGTATGGTACTTGGTGCAAAAGTGGACGGAGTAATTCTTGTTTATCGGGTAGGGAGAATGGCCCGTGGTGGACTAAAAAGAGCGAAGACACAGTTAGATAATGCGAAGGCAAATGTTGTCGGTGTTGCTTTGAATGATATTCGTGCTAGCGAGATGGAACCTCGTTACGGATACTATTACGCTTATAAATACTATGCCGAGAAAAAACCGGGAATTTCAGCCTAAAAAAGATTACAGTGATTTTTGACTGCCGATTACAGCGATGAAATCTCTTGATTTTGCTCCCGCTTTAAAAGGAGGGGGCGTGTCTAATTTTTATTTAATCACCGTAACCGTTCTTTAGTAATCGTTGGAATCAGATTTCAATGGGAATTAATGTCCGCACAATAGTTATTTTGTTGATTATTATCTTCTTTACTTACTTTACCGGTAAATTAATTGCTACCGCTCCACCTTTAATGCCGATTGCTTTGGTTCTTGCCGGTTTTGGAGCAATTGTTACCTTTATCAAACCGGAAATGGGCTTACTCATTCTTATTTTCTCAATGTTTCTATCTCCGGAAATTAAACTCGCCGAACTTCCCAAAATACCAGGTGTTTTCAAACGGGAACTTCCTATTCGTATTGATGACCTTCTACTTATTGCTATTTTTTTCACTTGGATTGTCCGAATAACCGTGCGTAGAGAATTAGGTTTGCTTACACATACGGCAGTTAATCGCCCAATCGTCATTTATATTCTTATTTTTGTAGTTTCCACGATTCTGGCAATGATGCGTGGTGAGGTGAAACCAGTTGCCATTTTTTATCTTTTAAGATACATTGAATATTTTATGCTCTTTTTTATGGTAGTCAATCTGGTCCATACCGAGAAGCAAATAAAAACCTACCTCAAAACAGGACTACTTGTGTGCATAATTGTTGGTCTCTACGCTTACTACCAAATTGGTAAAGTACCTCGGGTTACCGCACCCTTTGAGGCGGCAATAAGTTTTGATGAGGTGGGTTTATCTCCAGGGAAAATGATTCAGCCCGGGGGGAGAGAAGAAAGACTAAAAACAATTCTTGAACAAATTAAAGAATCTGAACCAGCAAGTTTAGGTGGTTACTTGTTAATTGTGATGGGTTTGACCTTTGGACTCTTTCTTTACGCAGATACTACAAAAAGGAAGATTCTGCTCATGGGATTATTTTTTTTCCTTATCCCCCCTTTTATAATGACTCTTTCCCGTGCTTCCTACGGGGCATTTATTTTCCTCTATTTGAGTTTAATTCTTCTTACTCGTAAGCGAAAAATCTTTCTTGTCGGTTTGACGTTGCTTTTTATTGTTCTTTATCCAATAGTTTTTCCCCGGTTACAACAGGCAATGATTGAACGAATTCGGTATACCCTTACCGGATACGAACCTGGCTTTGAGTATCTTGGTCGTGCTGCTCTTGGACCTTTACAATATCGTTTTGAACCATCAACCGCTCTCAGAGTAAGAAATTGGATGTTTGCTTTCACCAAATGGATTCCAAAACATCCGTTGATTGGGCATGGAGTTACGGGGGTAGGGTTGGTTGATGCTCAATATCCTTTGCTTTTAGGGGAAGTGGGTTTAATTGGTTTTATTGTCTGGTGGTGGATGATTATTACGCTTTTCAGACATACCTGGAATGTATACACTACAGGTAAGGATAATTTTATGCGTGGATTAGGTTTAGGTTATCTTGCTGTACTTGTAGGAATCCTTGTTCAGGGAATCGGTGTGAATACCTTCATTATTGTTCGGATAATGGAGCCTTTCTGGTTTTTGACCGGAATTATGATGAAATTACCCGAGATTGTAGATTTAGAACCACAAGAAGTTACTTTGGAAAAACCAGCAGTTCGCCTTCCTATCCTTGCAAAAGAATATTAGAAAGGAAAGATGATTCCAGTGATTAGCAAAATATGATTACGGTGATTATCTCATTTCTGTAATCGTCCCGAGGTAACATCGGGATCACTGTAATCGTCATAAATAATGAAATTATCTATTATTGTTCCGGTATATAATGAAGAAAAAACTATCCAAAAAGTCTTAGAAAAACTATTAAATTTAAATTTCTCCGCCTCAGATGGATTAGAAAAAGAAATAATTATTGTTGATGATGGGTCAACAGATGGGACGAAAGAAGCAATATCAAATATCAAATATCAAATATCAAATTTCAAGTTCATTTCTTACAAGGAAAATCAGGGGAAAGGAATGGCAGTAAGAAAAGGATTTAAAGAAGCAAATGGTGAAATTTTAATCATTCAGGATGCGGATTTAGAATATAATCCGGAAGAGTACGAGAATCTTCTCAAACCAATCATTGCTGGAGAAACAAAGGTAGTATATGGTTCCAGATTTCTTCAAGAAAACCCTAATTTATATTGGCGTTATCTTTGGGGAAACAAGTTGTTAAGTTTTTTGATTAGTTTTCTTTACGGAGCGAAAATTGCTGATGCTTATACTGGCTATAAAGTAATAAAAAAGGAAATCTTAGAGAATGTCAACCTAAACAGTGACGGTTTTGAGTTTGAAGCAGAAATTACTTGTAAACTCCTAAAAAAAGGATATAAAATCTTAGAAGTGCCAATTTCCTACAGCCCACGTTCAATAGAAGAGGGCAAAAAAATCAACTACAAAGATGCAATTTCCGGCTTTTGGACAATAATTAAAAATAGAATTTGATAAATTCAGAAAAAAAATATTATCAACTGGTCGGTCAATTTAACTCTTTCTATTGAGAATGAAACCAGTAAGTATTGTAATTAATACACATAATCGTTATGAAGCTTTAAAACATTGTCTGGATTCAATTGCGGCACAGGATTACTCAAAAAATCTTCTGGAGATAATTGTTTTAGATGATGCCAGTAGTGATAAAACTCCGGAAGAAATACCTAAATATTTGCAGAATTTAGAAAAAATGGGTCTTAAAAAGACCCATTTTTTTCGTAATGACAAGAATCTTGGTATTGCTAAAGGACGCTGGTTTCTCGGACAAAAAGTATCTCCGGAATCAGAAATGGTGCTTTTTGTTGATGATGACGCTTATTTAGAGTCCAGTTGTTTAAAAACCTTAGTAGAATATATGTCAGCCAACCCTCAAGTGGGAGTAGTTGGTCCACGGATTGTCTATGCAAAGAACCCAAACGAAACTGCACATAATGCAAATTTTGTTGGTGGTTGGACTGCACGCTACACCAATAAAGATAGCACAAAACCGATAATTTGTGACTGGGTAAATTCAACCTGTTGTCTTATGCGGAAAGAAGTCTTAGAAAAAACCGGTGGTTTTTATCCCGGTTACTACATTTCTCATCAGGAAGTAGATTTTTGTCTCCAGGTCAAGGAAGCAGGTTATTTGGTCGTTTATAATCCACAAACCGTTGTTCAGCACGAATTGAATTTAAACAAACCAAAAAGAGAACGGCTCTATTACCTTTATCGGAACAAAATGCTTCTCATCCATCGTAATTTTCCTTTTTCCCGGCGAATTGTTGCGCTCTCTTTAATTGGCATACTTGGTTTCCCAAAATATTTAATTGAATCAATTAGATTTCATAAAGGTTTTGTCTTTTCCGAATTGGGGACAATTTTCATTGCCGTTTGGGACGGTCTCTTAGGCAGAACCGGTTCTTTGATAAAAGATAAACATGAATGAAATAGTGTTTAACAAAAAGAAATTTTTATAATTTTATTGATACTTGTCCCAACGCTAAGTCTTTAAGTAAGTAAAGGTTAATCAGTCTGGTAAAAGTTTCTTTTTATTGTGTATCACATTTATGAAGAAATTACTCTAATTATTAGCAAAAAATGACAAAAGTATCAGTAACAATTCCCGTGAAGAACGAAGCAAATTCAATTATTTCTCTTTTGGATTCGCTTTTTTTGCAGACAAGAAAACCGGACGAGGTAGTAATAGTTGACGCTGGTTCTAAAGATGAAACTGCTAATATTATTAAGGCTTATATTGAGCGCAGATATCCAATTAAACTGGTTTTAGTTAATCATGCTTTTCCGGGTAAAGCAAGAAATATTGCTATTGAAAATGCATCAGGTGAAATAATTGCAATGACTGATGCTGGAACAATCGTGGATAGAAACTGGCTGAAAGAATTAGTGAAACCTCTGGAAGGCGATTCCAAAGTGGACCTCGTGTGGGGGGGGTATCGTCCGATGCTTGATAGTTTTTTCCAGAAGTACCAGGCGTTCGTTCTTCTTTCGCCTCCACGGAAGTTTGGAAGTGATTTTCTCCGCTACGGTTCTTTCATCTCGATGGCCGCAAGAAAAAAAATTTGGGAAAGTATTGGTAAATTTCCGGAGAATCTCAGAGCCTGCGAAGATATGGTAATGAGAAAGAAGATAGAAGAAAGCAATCTCGTAACAACAATAGTTCCTGAAGCGAAAGTTTTCTGGTGGTTGAGTCCAAATTTTTGGGCGATGTTGAAGAAAGTTTTCGTCTACAGTAAAAATAGGGTGAAAGCAAATATAAACCTAGGATACCTGTGGAAAGTTTTCGGGTTCTATTGCCTCATTATCCTTGGATTCGTTGCTGGTTTGTTTCGGTTTTTCTTAGCCCTTTTGGTTTTAGTATCTTTAGTTCGCGTAGCCAAAAAAATTAGACGTGAAGAACTGGAAATCAAAAAAATATTTTGGAATCCTCTAAGATGGTTCGTGGTCATGGTGATGATGGTCACTGCAGACCTAATCGCGGTGGCGGGCTTTTTGAACGGTTTTATCTTGAGAAATACAGGAGGGAGAGAAGATGCCGGGTAGTGAGGGTTCTTTTTCCCAGCGGGTAGTGTGATGTCTGGGAAAATATATAGGTTAAACAAGAGTTTTGTTAACTAAAATGATGTTCAAATCTTTGGAAATAAAGGATGGTGATGAAATTTGTGAATTTCTGTTGGACATCATTGAAAGAGTTAACAGTACACAATTGAGTAGGGGGGATATATAATGGCTAAAAGGAGAAGTAAAAAATACATATTGAGTATTTTAACTGCAGTTATTACAGTTACACTATTTACCTTTAGAATGGGGAATGTTTCGGCTCAAGTTTACCCGGCAGGCATGATTTCCTATTGGAGGTTTGACGAGGGCAGTGGAACAACAGCAATTGATTCAGTTAATGCTAATAATGGAACTGTTTATGGCGCAATATGGACGACGGGCATAGTTGGTAGTGCATTGAGTTTTGATGGTGTAGATGACTATATTATAATTCCTGATGCTCTTAGTTTAAGGCCAGAGTATGCAATCACGATTGAATCATGGGTAAAACCAATGGGAAAGCCCGGGGGTCCTTGGAGTAGAGGTGCTTGGGGTAAGGTGATTGAAAGAGATTACAGTATGTGGAGATATCCCTTTGTCTCTTGGTCGTTAGGTTGGTATACTGGTCAAAGCGTTACTCAAGCTGAACACCATCCGGGAGACAAATTTATCTTTACGCCGGATTACTGGTACTTTCAGTTACTAACAGAAGATGGTTTTTTAAAATATGCTCAAAGCTCCTCAAAAGTAACATTTGGAGAATGGTATCATTTGGCGGGAGTCTACAATGGTTCTAAAGTAATGCTATATGTAAATGGTAATCCTGAGGGATCTTCTGAGGTAATGGGTCCGATAGTTTATGACATCAACAAACTGATTACAATTGGCACCGGTAGATTCCTAACCCAATACGAGTTATTTAACGGCCTTGTTGACGAAGTTGCCATCTACAACAGAGCACTAACCCCGAAGGAAATCGAACAGCACTATCAAAATGGTTTAAATGGCGGAGGCTATGAGGAACTGATTATTCCCGCTACAATAGACATTGACCCAGACACTTTGAACTTAAAGAGCATGGGCAAGTGGATTACTTGCTATATAGAATTACCTAAAGGTTATGATGTAACAAAAATTGATGTGAGTACAATAATGCTTAACCGTCAAGTCCGAACTAAAACTCATCCGACTGAGACTGGGGACTATGACAATGATGATATAGCAGATATTATGGTAAAATTTGATAGATCCGATGTGCAAAATATACTCGACCTGAAAAACGGCTATGATAACTAAATTTATGCACGATAAAAGGGGCTTTGCACAATCCTGCCAAAATGGTATGTTTGTGACAACATGCTCATCGTCGCAGAACCACTTAAAATTGACCAAATTTGCAAATTTGTCTTTAAGAAAATCACTACAATACGACGATAGAATACAAACATCTACCATGTATTTTTTGACACTTTTGCAATGATTTTTATCACTATGCTCGTCTGAGAGACCATTAAGTTAGCCGTTTTTCAGGTCGAAATAGGAAGTGAAGTAAAAATAATAATAACAGGGAAAGTAGCAAATACTCAATTTGAGGGAAGCGATACAATTAAAGTAATAGAATAAGGAGTGGACTACACCTCTGAAATTGTAATTTTGTGTTATAATAAATGATAGGGACAAATGCCAAATCAAAGCAGAAAGGAACCTCTCATAGAGCCTAAAAGAACTTTTACAATTGAATTTAAACGTCAAGTAGTTGAGGAACTACTAAGTAGCATTATTTCTCCAGCCCAACCGACCTGCAAGCATAATCTACTAGCGGTCTGATTTACTATCGGAAAAAACAATATGCTAAAGGTCGTTTTGGTAATGAACTTTAACCAAGTAAAAATATTAAAGGAATGCATCAAATTACTGGAACGAATGGTCGGCGATTAACAATGGATAACGACCTTCTAAAAAAAACCTTACAAACCACCTTAGGAGTATCTCAAAAAAAAGAGCTTATTAGAGGGTATTTATCTTGCTACCGAGGTTCAATCAAAAGGTGGTACCAAATGTTAAATCTTAAACCGATTAGTTACTACTGTAATTTTGATTTCAATTAACGATCTTGCTCAAATTGCTGGCGGATTGATGGGATTACTAAAAAGATACTTGGAACCAAAATGAAATTCCCCAAAGTTTCTATTGTAATTTTAAATTGGAACAATGCTCATTATACTATTCAATGTATTGAATCCTTGAGACAAATGGAGTACCCAAATTACGAAATTATAGTAGTGGATAACGGCTCCGAAAATAATGACTGCAAAATGATTGAAGAAAAATTCGGTAATTCCGTTTATCTTATTGAAAATGAAAAAAATTTGGGGTATGCTGGAGGAAATAACAAAGGAATAAAATATGCCTTAAATTCCGGTGCTGATTATTTATTTCTCTTGAACAACGATACTCTAATTAAAGATCGCTTTACAATTACTAAATTTTTAGTAACAAGCCAAGAAGGCAGTAATATCGGAATAATTGGTTGTCGATTAATTAGTCCGGATGGTGATCTTCAGTTATACCAAGGAGAATTTTTAAGGCCGCTATTAGGAGGAAAACTAACTCGTTTTTTTTATCCCAAGACAAACAATTTAACACTGAAAAAAACTAATAAACCTATAGATGTAGATGCAATTTGTGGAGCAGCAATGTTTATAAAAGTGGAAACCTTGAAAGAAGTGGGATTTTTTGACGAGATTTTTTTTCCCGGATACGGTGAAGAAATTGATTTATGTTTTCGTTTCCGGAAAAAAGGATACCGTGTTCTTTATTTACCTTCAGTAGAAATAATTCATCTGAGTGAAAGAAGCAGTAGAATGATAAAAGACGAATACCTAATTTATGTAAGATTGAGAAATTTATTGAGACTAATTTTGTTACATTTTCCTTTAATTTATATAATTTTATCTATTCCTTATTTGTTGAAGGTTTCCTTGAATCTTTCTTTAGAAGGATATATGAAATCTGTACTGGAGGCTTATAAAGAAGTAATAACTAAGTTTCTCTTTAGTCTGGAGAAATGAATTTTGAAATAAAAAAGCATGAATGAAACAATTCCTTATTTTAACAAAATCACAAGAAATTCCCTATTCAATATTTTAAGATATTTGGTATCTACACCTATTTCCTTAGTCCTTGTCCCTTATATTATCAAGAAAATTGGTATAACTGGTTTTGGGATCTGGTCTATTTCCGCGGTGTTGAGCCATTATCTCAAGCTTGGTGATTTTGGGATATCTTCTGCGCTCGTCAAATATATTGCTGAATATAACACAACTAAACAATTCAAAAAAATAAATCAATTAATTAGTACAGCAATAATAATTTATATCCTTGTTGGAAGTGCCATCTGTAGTGTTATTGTAGTTTGCCTTAATTGGATTACAACATTTTTCTTTCATCTTACTAGTAGAGAATTGCAGCCAGAAGCAAAATTTATCTTACTTGGTATCTTGGTGATTTTTTTTATAAGCATAATATTTAGTGTATTTTTTTCACTGCTTACTGCTTTACAACGAATAGACGTGACCAATAAGATATATATTTTCACCAATGTTCTTCAAATGCTTGGTGTTTTTCTTTTTCTTGAGGGGGGGTTAGGACTGCGGGGTTTGATTATCAATGAAGGTATTATTACTTGTATTACTGCTGTTTTGGGATACTTCTTTGCGAAGCAATTTTTTCCCGAATTGAAAATGAATTTTTCTCCTGTTTTGTCTCATATGAGTCAGCTTCTTGCGTATGGATCAAAAATATTTGTCACTTCGGTTACCGGGATATTTATTTTTCAAGCGGATAAAATTATTCTTGGACATTTTTTGGGTATGAGTAGTGTAGCCTTTTATACAGTCGGCGAAGGAATAGCCAATCGCCTGAGGTATATTTATCTACTAATAGTAAACCCGATTACACCTGCGGCAGCAGAAATCTATGCTCAAAAAAATAAAGAGAAATTGGAACAGCTATATTTTCGGTCACTTAAATATGCCAATTTAGTAACTTTGCCATTTTTTGTCGCTTGCATAATTTTTGCTAAACCTTTTATTAATTTATGGCTTGGTCCAGGATATGAAAAATCTATCTTAGTCCTGCAGATGTTGGCTATAGCCTATTATATAAATATTACTACTGTTTCCGGTGTTTTCATCCTTAACGGTATTGGACGACCGGGTTACAGCATGTATTTTTCTCTCTCGACACTAGCGTTAAACATACTCTTAAGTATTTATCTGATAATAAAAATTGGTTTTTTTGGAACAGTAATTGGTACTATTTCTTCTTTAATCTTGGTAAGTATAATTTTTATCTTTGTTTTCCATCATCTCACTAAAATACCTTTTCGCTTATATTCAACTGCGATAATGCCCACTTTGTTTGCCAGTTTAATTTCCGCTTTTATTGCAAAAGTACTTTTTGTTTGGCTTACTTTACCCTTTCTCGTTGAACTTCTCTTAGGAGGAACACTTTTTTTCAGTACTTTCCTGTTTTTAGGGTTAAAACTACACTTTGTGGACGAGTATGCACTTCAGGTTTTTAGAACAATTTTTCCTCAGTTTCCCTCTATTCCTGTGTTCCTGACGCAGAAGAAAAAAATTTAAATTTTTTTAAACCGATGATGTCCAAAATTAAAGAATTCTATAACGAAAAAATCAAAAGTTACTCACTTGGGTTGAGTGAGAAACATATCCATCAGAAAATTATTGGACTAGTTGGTAAGAATCAGATAATTTTGGATGTGGGATGTGCTTCCGGATATCTCGGTCCGGAAATTAAAAAAAAGGGTAACAAAATTTTTGGTGTAGAAATTTCTGAAAAAGGAAAAGAAGAAGCAAGTAAAATTTTTGATGAAGTGATTTTAGGCAACATAGAAGAAATTGACCTGCCCTATCCTGAAGATTATTTCGATCTTATTATATGTGCCGATATTCTTGAGCACTTGTTTGACCCAAAAAATGTAATAATGAAGTTGAAAAAATATCTCAAAGATAACGGGAATTTAATTGTTTCTCTACCAAACATTGCCAACTGGTGGGTAAGGAAGGAACTATTTTTTGGTCGTTTTGAGTATCAAACTATAGGTCTATTGGATAGTGGTCATATAAGGTTTTTTACCTACGAAAGTGCAAAAAAAATGTTTAAAGAATGTGGTTATAAAATTGGAAAATTCGATTTAAATGTAACTCTACCGCCACCTTTACCAATGATAAGTAGAATTTTCAAATTTATCCCTTTATTTTGTAAAAGAAATTTTTTTAGATTATTTGGTTTCCAATTTTTATTTATCTTGAAAAAGGAAACCGGAGAACAAAAAATTAAAAATGGATAAAACTCGTTTTTTGTTTGTGAACGCAATAAATCCTTCTAAAGAAATAGAAACACTCTATCCGCCTTTAGGTATCGGATATTTAATTAGCAATCTAAAACTAAACTTTGGAGAAGATTCTATTGAGTTTAGAATCATTGAAGAAAATGTAGAAAACCAAATAAGAAAATTCAATCCTCAGATTGTCGGAATTAGCGCTGTGAGTCAGAACTACAATCGAGCAATTGAATACGCAAAAATTGCAAAAAAATACAAATTACCTGTAATATGCGGTGGTGTGCACATTTCCGCAATGCCTTCTTCATTGACAGAACAGATGGATGTGGGAATTCTTGGGGAAGGAGAGGAAACTATATGTGAACTATTCGGGATATTTAAAAGTAAAGGTGAATTCAGACCAATGGACTTACAAAAAATTAGAGGGTTAGTTTATCGGGACGAAAATGGAAAAATTTGTCTAACATCTAAAAGAGAATTAATTCAACCTATGGACAGGATTCCACTCCCCGATAGAAGTTTGTTGAGAATAAAATCACATACTTATATGTTTACGAGCCGAGGTTGTCCGTATCGGTGTATTTTTTGTGCCTCTTCTCGTTTTTGGGATAAAGTGAGAATTTTTTCTGCTCACTATGTAGTCAACGAAATTGAATATTTAATCAATCTATATGGGGTTAAGACCATATCTTTTTACGACGATTTATTCATAGTTGATAAGAAAAGAATGAAAGAAATATTAAAGTTACTTGAAGAAAGAAATATTTTGGGAAAAGTAATTTTTGGGTGTCAGGCCAGAGCAAATCTAATTGATGATGAAGTGGTACAACTTTTAAAAAAGGTCGGGGTAAAATCTATCTGCTTAGGATTAGAATCTGGTTGTGACTCTACTCTTAAATATCTTAAAGGAAATGTGAATATTGCGGACAATCAAACTGCAATCAAAACAATTAGAAAATACAATCTGAATATTTTTGGTAGTTTTGTGATTGGTTCGCCCGAAGAAACTAAAGAAGATATCATAAAAACGTTAAAGTTTGTCAGAAAAAGTCCACTCAATGGATTTGATGTATATGTGTTAACACCGTTCCCTGGAACACCAGTTTGGGATTACGCAAAATCGCGAAGTTTAGTGAGCGAAAAAATGGACTGGGATAAATTAGATGTAGATTTTGCTACTAATTATGATTCGGCCATAATTCTTTCGGAAAAATTAACCAGAAAAGAGATATATAGACTATTCCTGCAATTTATGAAGGAAAAAAAAAGAAAAAAGATTATTTCTTTAATTAAAAAAGGATTGAAAAATCCGCTAAAAATACCAAAATTTTTTATTACCAAATTTAGGGAAATCTACTCTAAAAAAGGAGTAAAATAATGTCTGAAGAAATAAAATGGTTTACTTATTACCAGAATGAAGCAAAAATAAAAAGTTTTCTTCCTTGGGAAGACGCCTCAGAAGAAGGTCGTGTTAATTTTGCCATCTCCCTTTTACCAAAGGAGAAGATAGAATCTGCTCTGGATGTTGGTTGTGCAGAGGGATTTTTTTGTTCAATTTTATATCAGCGGGGCGTAAAAAATGTTTGTGGAATAGATATTTCTGAATTAAGGATAAACCGTGCGCGGGAGTTATTCCCCCAAGGCGAATTTAAAGTCGGCCAGATTTATCGGATTGATCTGGAATCAAATAGTTTTGACTTAGTTACTGCCATTCAGGTGTTGGAACATTTGGGGAAGCCAGAGTTAGCGGTTTCCGAGATATCACGGATAGCAAGAAAGTTTGTTCTCTTTACTGTTCCTTATCGTGAAGAAAAACAATTAGTGCTTTGTCCTCGCTGTGGAGGAACTTTTCCTCTTCACGGACACATCCAAAGATTTGATGAAAAAAGGATAAGAGGATTATGTGAATCAAATCACCTTAAAGTTGTTAGGATAAATTATTTCGTTGACCTTACTTTTTTGAGAGAACACATTCTATTCAAAAATCTTCCAGAATTCTTCAAAAGTTTTATCAGAAATTTTTCTTTTCGAGCAAAACTTATTGGAGCGGTTAACTTTGGAGTCTTAGCCAAAAAAGTTATTTAAATTTTTTAATGAATACTTTTTTTAAGTTGTCTTTTTGTTTTATTCTTTTTTTTCCTTCCTCTCTTTGGTCTTTCTATACTAATCAACCAGCAAGTATTGTTATTGGACAAAAAGATTTTAATTCTAACTCACGGAATCAAGGGTTAGTTTCTCCTTCTTCTTCAACGCTGAACAATCCAATGGATGTTTGTTATGATGGAGAACGATTGTTTATTGCCGATTGGGGAAATAATCGTGTTCTCGTCTATAATAATACACCTTATATTTATGCCGATATTGTAGTTGGCCAAGTTAACTTTTCATCTAGTGCAGCTAACCAAGGAGCTAATCCTATAGATAGCAGCTTGTACCAACCCCAGGGTGTTTGGAGTGATGGTGTGCGTCTATTTATTTCCGATACCTATAATCATCGGGTTTTGATTTTTAATCAGATTCCTTCTCAGAATAACCAAACTGCCGACATTGTTATCGGTCAAAAAGATTTCTACTCTAATCAGCCCAATCAAGGCGGGACGGTCGGACCAAATACTTTATATTATCCGACCGGAATTTATAGTGATGGGACTAGACTTTTTATCGCGGATATATACAATAACCGAGTTTTGATTTATAATCATATACCTTCGACAAATAACGCAAATGCAAACATTACTATTGGTCAAAAAGATTTTTCCAGTAATCTAAAAAATCAAAACGATTCTGATAACCCTCAAGCAAATACACTTTATAATCCAACAGATGTTTTCTCAATTGCCGAGAGTACAAAAATCTTTATTGCTGATTATCTGAATAATAGAGTGCTGGTTTTTGATTCTCCTCTCTCTACTCATGATGATTCTGCAGAGGGGGTTATCGGACAGACTAATTTTACCAATCGTTTTCCAGCTACTCCTCCTGATAGGAATACCTTGAATAAACCAACGCGGGTACGCTCAGATGGAAATAAACTTTTTATTTCCGAACAAATCAATAACCGGATATTAATTTTTATTCAAGCCCTTTTGCAAACTACTAATTCTTCAGCGCAGGTGGTTGTCGGACAAAGAAATTTTGCGAGTTCCGGTTCTGGCATAAGCACCTCTTCATTGAGTAGTCCTTGGGGTATATTTGTTAGTAATTCAAAATTGTTCATTGCTGATTGGAGCAATCATCGTGTTTTAATTTTTGAAGACCTAAAACCAGAAATAAACACAATTACTCCAAACTCGGGAGCAAATAATATAAGTTCGTTTAATTTAAAAATATATGGAAAAAATTTTGACCCTCTTGCTACAGTAAGAATGAAACGAAATGGACTGGAAATTAACACCGCTATGCTTACGATTGAAACTTCAACTTCAATCCTTTGTGGTTTTGATTTAACCGGGAAAGCAACTGGATATTGGGATATAGAAGTTTACAATCCGGATACCAGTTTTCATACTTTGGTTGGTGGATTTTTAATTGAGTTCCCTACACCGACAATTAGTGGTATTACTCCTTCAAATGGTGTGAATACAAAAAGTGTAAATGTAGAAATTTCTGGTAATTATTTTCGTGGAGGTGTGCAAGTAGAACTAACCAAATCAGGTGAAACAAGTATTACGGGGAATAATATTAGTGTAATCAGTTCCACAAGTATTATTGCTACTTTCGCCCTCTTTGGTAAAACCACTGGGCAATGAAATGTGGTAGTTACTAATGAAGATGGGAAATATGGAATTTTGACTGATACTTTCACAATTAATACTTTTTCTATTGACCGGATTACTCCAGATAATGGATTGAATACTTCAAGCATTACGGTGACTATTTCTGGTAGTGAATTTTTAGATGGTTCAACAGTGAAACTCACAAAACTTGGATACAATGATATTCAAGCCACAAATGTTTCAGTAAACTCTACAACAATTATCTGTAGTTTGAATTTATTCGGAGTAGCTACCGGTCAGTGGAATGTGGAAATAACGACGGGCACGTTGCGCGCAATTCTGCCAAATGGCTTTACAGTGAAAACTTTTGTTATTACAGAGGTTAGTCCAAACTGGGGAGATAATCGTAGTGAGGCAATTGTTTCCATTAAGGGTTCTGACTTTGTTAGTGGTTCAACCGTGAAACTCACAAAGAACAATGAAGAAGATATCATTGGTAAGAATGTTTTCTTTTTTCCTGACCACAAGACTATCAATTGTGTTTTTGATTTGCGAAAAAAGTCCCCGGGTTTATGGAATGTGGTAGTCAGCACCGGGCAAGTTTCTTTTACTCTTTCTGCCAGTTTTCTCATCTATACGAAACCCGCGGAAGTAAGTGAAAGTTCTAATGTTGTTACAGGTTTTTTGACTGACCCATCGCGAGAAATAACTATAACCGTTCCTACCGGTAGCGAATTGGAAGGAATGGAAATAATTATTTCTTCGGGTAGTTTCCTTAGTAATATTAACATTACCATCATTATCTCTGTCAATTTGGTAATTAATCCACCATCTTTACCTTCAGGTATTGGACGAGTCGGGAAAGTAGTTGATTTTTCACCTGGTGGTTTAACTTTTGAAAATAAAGCAACGCTCAAGATTCCTTACCGAGATTCTGACCTTGAAAGATACGGCATCTCTGACCCTGAACTTTTGAAGGTTTACTATTATAACCCTTGGACTGAAAAATGGGAAGAACTGGGAGATAAATCGGTTGACACGGTGAGTAAACTGGTTGTTGTTCAAGTTGACCATTTTTCTTTCTATACTTTAGGTGTTAAATTAGCGACGAGCAATACGGGTGTGAGGATTTATCCCAACCCTTGGCGTCCGGGTTGTGGTGATATTTGGTTTTCCCAACTTGTTCCCGGAAGCGAAGTAAAAATTTATACTCTAACAGGAGAATTAGTTCGCGAACTTGAAGATATGAATAATCTTGGACGAATTTCTTGGGATACATTAAACTCAAGAGGTGAAAAAGTAGCCAGCGGAATTTATATTTGCATAATTTCTGGCGGCACATCATTGGTGTCAAAAAAAATAGCGGTAATTAGATGAAATGTAAAATTCTATTCGTAATTGAAAATGCTACTTTTGGTGGTGGAGAGAGAGCATTTGCTCAGATTATCAACGGGTTAGATAAAGAGAAATTTGAGATTTATGTTGCTTGCTTATCCGATGGATTGTTCGTTGAGAAAATCAAGGGTGATGCCGAAATACTTCCTTTAGACTTGCGTAATAGATTTAATTTTGTGAATATTTTTCAGCTGGCGAAGATTATGAAAGAAAAAAAAATAGACATTGTTCACAGTCAAGGAGCAAGGGCTGATTTTTTTGCTCGTCTTGCTGCGGGATTCGCGAAAGTTCCTGTTTCAATTTCTACAGTCCAAATGCCAGTTGAAGGGTTTAATGTAAATTTCTTTAAGAAGATAATCTACATTATTTTGGACCGTTTCAGTGAAAAGTTTGTTGACCAGTTTATCGTCCCTTCGGAAGCATTAAGGGAAAGATTGATTGAAAAACATAAAATTTCAGCAGAAAAAGTTTCTTTAATTTATAATGGTGTAGAAATAGAATCAGATACCAGATTCCGGATACCTGATGCCAGAAAGAAAATAATGCAAGAACTGAAGATTCCCGAAAATACAATGCTAGTCGGGACGATTGGAAGATTGGTTTGGCAGAAAGGGTTACCTTATTTTATCCAAGCAGTAGAAATAATAAATTCCAAATTCTCCATCCTCCGAAGCAGAGCTTCTGCGGAGGACGGGCAAATTCCAAATTCCAAATTTCTAATTGTTGGAGAGGGAGAATTAGAAGAAAGTTTAAAGTTTAAAGTTAAAAGTTTAAAGTTAGAAGATAAAGTCATTTTTACTGGATTTAGAAAAGATGTGAAAGAAATTTTGTCGGCATTGGATATTTTGGTTTTAGCTTCTCTGCGTGAAGGTTTCCCGATGATAACTTTAGAAGGGATGGCGATGGGTAAGCCGGCAGTAGCAACCAATATTGAGGGTATCCGTGAGCAGGTGATTGATGGGGAAACCGGAATCCTTGTTCCTCCGAGAAATCCTCAAGCATTGGCAGAAGCAATCCTAAAATTAGCGAAGAGCAAAGAGCTAAGAGAAAAGATGGGTCTGGCGGGAAGAAAATTAGTTGAAGAAAAATTTGATATAAGAGGAATTGTTAAACAACACGAACAACTTTATTTCTCACTGACTAATTCACTAATTCACCAATTAACCAAATAGGAATATGTACAAAAACATTCTACTCATATTAACTGCAGGTCTTGGAGATTTTGTTGAAGCAATAACGGTATTTGAAGCAATAAGGAATGAATATCCAAAAGCAAGAATTGTTCTTTTGTGTTCAGATAGAATCTATTCATATATTAGACATTGTCCTTACTGTGATGAGGTAATTCCCTGGTCTGTGTCAAAAGGCAGTGCTTTTGTTCTTTATAAGATATTAAGTTATCTTAAGATTGCCTTATATTTAAGAAAATATAAGTTTGACGTGACAGTGAATTTTTATGAAATTGGTTCAAGAAAAGGTTCTTTTCTCTTAAGAACTTTGCTAAAAACAATTTCTCCGAAAATGACCCTTGGTAGAAATACCAACGGTCTTGGAGATTTTTTTGACTTGAAGATAGAGGATAACGACAGGTTACAAAAAAACCAATCGTATTATTACCTTGAACTTGCTAAATTAATTGGAATAAAACAAGTCAAGAAATTCCCAATTTTTTGGTTTACAAAAAATGAATTTGAAACAAATTTTGTTATTCCTGAAGGTAAATTGATTGCTGGCTTAGGAGTTGGTTCCGATAGGAAGTCTCGATTATGGGAAGAAGAATCTTTCGCCTCCGTAATTAATTTTTTGAGAGATAAATATAAGGCTTATGTCGTATTGCTTGGTGGCAAAAATGAGATAGGAATTGCGAAAAAAATAATCTCTTTTTCGGGAGAAAAAGATGTGTTAGATTTAACCGGAAAAACGGATATTGAAGGACTAATAAGAGTTATCTCAAAATGTGATATTGTTATTTCTGTAAATAGTTCACCAATGCACATTGCGGCAAATTTGAGGATACCTGTTATTGGTTTAATTGGTCCTGGTAATTTGTATAGGGATATGCCTAACGGAGATGAGAGTAAGATTTTTCTTGTTTGGAAGGATATCGGATGCAATCCTTGTGACCGTTATGAATGTCCATCAAATAGAAAATGTATGATTGAAATAAAACCAGTAGAGGTCGCGAATTTAGTTAACCAAGTTTTACAAAAGTGATTTTGTGGGTGATGTGTTGCTATTTGTAATTCATTGATGAAGTAGAAAAAATTTTTTATGCTCTTAGAAAAAGTCAAATGTAATCTCTGTAATTCAGGTGAAGAAAAAATTCTATTTTCTACAAATTATGGAAACATTGTTAAATGTCGTTCTTGTGGATTGGTTTATCGCAATCCTCGGTTGTCTAAAGAAGATGAACTTTCCCACTATGCTTAATCTATTGAACCTCATTATGAAAAAGTTAATATTTCTAAAGAAAAATTGTTCCGAAGACAACTTGAATTTATCCGTTTCCAATTCCCAATCCCCAATTACCCATCACCTAAGTTACTGGATGTTGGTTGTTCTGATGGTTTCTTTCTTCAGATAGCGAAGGGATATGGTTTTGATGTTTATGGAGTAGAAGTTTCTAAATTAGCGGTAAGTCAAGCCCGAGAAAGACTCTCACATCTGCTTGAATCTGCCGAAATCCGTTTGAATCGTAATCGAATTTTTGAAGGGACAGTTAAAGAGGCAAATTTTCTAGATGAATATTTTGATATAATAACACTATGGGATGTATGTGGACAATTTTCTGACCCTTTTGATGAATTATCGGAAATAAAGCGAATTTTGTCTCCCGGTGGTTTAGTTATTATAAGAACAAGAAATGCAAATTTTCATGTTCTGGTCCATCGAATATTTCATAGCCTTGCTTACCATATAAAAATAAGTCCTACCGTTTTTCATCTTTATAGTTTTTCTGACAAAACAATGAAAAAAATTTTGGAAAAAGCCAAATTTGAAAAAATTGAAATAAGAAATTCCAAAATGACTATTGGTGACCCTTATTCCGGAGGAAAAATATTTGGTCGTTTAGGAATGAAACTGATAAAATATTCTTTGTATTCTTTCTGCCAGATTATCTATTGCCTTTCCGGGAAGAAGTTAGTTTTCGCACCTTCAATGCTCATTTATGCCCGGAAGTAATCTTACCTTTTGACAAAACTTACCGTTTAATATAAAATAATCCTGAAAAATATGAACTACAAGATTGTCCATATCATTACTCGGTTGGATAAAGGTGGTTCAACCGAGGATGTTCTTCTTACAACTACTCATTTTGCCCAGAAGGGTTATCAATGTAGTTTAATTTACGGGAAAACAATAAACCCACCGGTTGAACTGGTAAAAAAGACAAAAACTGCAGGTGTAAAATTTATCGGTATTGAAAGTTTAGTCCGTTCAATTAGTCCTTTTCGTGACCTTCTTGCGTTCTTGTGTTTGTTGCGTTTATTGCGTTTATTGCGTCCAGACATTGTGCATACCCATTCTTCTAAAGCAGGTATCCTTGGTCGCTTGGCAACATATCTATATTCCAAATTGCAAATTGCAGATTGCAAATTGAAACCAAAAATTGTTCATACACCACATGGGCATGTTTTTTATGGATATTATGGGAGAATGATTACAACGATGTTTATAACGATAGAAAGGATTACAGCGATAATCACCAACAAACTTATTGCTTTAACTGAGGGCGAAAAAAATGAATCCCTTGCTTATGGTGTAGGCAGGTCTGAACAGTGGGAAGTGATTCACTCGGGAGTGAACTTTTCGGACATCAGGGATCAGGCATCAGGTATCAGGAAAGAATTTGATATTCCAGAAGAGGCAATTGTTATTGGTTCGGTCGGGCGACTTGACCCAGTGAAAGGATACAAGTATTTTGTTGAAGCAATTCCTCTAATTACCCAATCACCAATCACCAATCACCAAGCACTTAAATTTCTTATTGTGGGAGATGGAGAAGAGAGAAAGAATCTGCAATCTGTAATCGTCCGACGCCAAAGTCAGGCTTTGGACGACGGCGTCTGCAATCTAAAATTGGAGGACAGGGTTATTTTCACCGGCTGGAGAAACGATGTAGAAGAAATGATTTCGCTAATGGATATCTATGTCCAGCCTTCAATCAACGAAGGGATGGGGAAAACTCTTATTCAGGCACAAGCATTAGGTAAACCGATTGTGGCTACAAATGTGCAAGGTATTCCTTCGGTAGTAAAAGATGGAGTTACCGGAATTCTTGTCCCGCCAAAAAATTCACAGGCATTAGCAGAGGCGATATTAGAATTAGCGGAGAGCGAAGAGCGAAGAAGAAAAATGGGTAAGGAAGGAAAAAAATGGGTAACCGAAACTGTTGATGGTTATGCCCGGTTTAGCACTGAAAGGATGCTTCATTTAATAGAAAAATTATATGCAGAACTATTGAAAGCTTGAACTTGTTAAAAACCTACTTGACAAAATGATAAATCTGTGCTATTATTGTTTCCGTAACTAACAAAAAAAGGTTAATTAAAGAAATGAAGTTTAACGAGTTTAAGAAAACTATCCAAAATTTTCCTCTCTTCTCTACAAGTCAGATTTCGTCTCTTACTGGAAATGAACAAGTTCTCAGAAACCAACTTACCCGCTGGGAAAAACTGGGATTGGTTTTAAAGTTGAAAAAGGGACTCTATATTTTAGACAGTTCGGAGCGAAAAATTAACCCCTCTGTGATGTTTATTGCTAATCAATTATATTCACCTTCTTATCTAAGTATAGAATATGCGTTAGGATTTTATGACCTTATCCCTGAAAGAGTAGAAATTATTACCTCGGTTACCACTAAAAAAACAGCGGTTTTCAAAAATAATTTTGGAACATTTACCTATCAACATTTAAAGACAAGTTGTTTTAATGGGTTTAGAGAGTTAAAAGACCAAATGAATCTTCCTTTCTTCATTGCTGAGCCAGAAAAAGCCATTGTTGATTTCTTGTATCTTAACTTAGCGGTTTTCAAAAAAATTGACCCTGACATTTTTGCTCTTTCTTATCGTTTCCAAAATGTCTCCGGCTTGAATACAAAAAAACTAAAAAAATTTGTTGAGCAATTTGATTCCAAAAAGCTAAAACATTTAATCCAAATGTTTGTAGAATTTGTTAAATCGGAGAGATGACCTTATGCTTGATATTTTAAGGAAACAGTTTGACGAGAGTATGCCGAATGAACTAAAAATCAGTCACCTGCGGGAGTTTCTGCAAGTGTTAATCTTGAAAATAATATATGACCGCAGGTATTTCAAAAATTTGACCTTTACCGGGGGAACTGCATTAAGACTATTTTTTAACTTACAAAGATTTTCCGAAGATTTAGATTTTTCTTTAACTGAAAAAAAAGGTTACATTTTCAATGATTTTGTTTCAGACATTGAACTTCAGTTAGAAAAACACAACCTAAACATAGAAATAAAGAAACAAGATGTAAAAACTGTTCAAAATGCAATGGTAAAATTCAAGGATATATTATTTGAACTCGGTCTGTCTCAGCATAAGTCACAAAATCTCTCGGTAAGAATTGAAATAGATAATAATCCCCCTCAGGGATGGAAGAGACAAGTATCGTTAATCAGCAGAACCTATGTTTTTACAATAACTCATTTTGATTTGCTATCACTTTATGCAACAAAATTGCATGCCTGCTTTTTTAGAAAGTATACCAAGGGACGTGATATATACGATTTTCTCTGGTATTTGGGGAAAAACATACAACCGAATTATGAACTTTTGAACAATGCTATTTTTCAGACCGAAAAGAAAAATCCAAAAATTGAAGCAAAAAACTTTAAGGAATTTTTGCTTCAGCAAATAAAAAAAATTGATTTTGAAAAAGCAAAAAAAGATGTGGAACGATTCCTGATAGATAGACAAGAGTTGCGACTATTTGACCAGAAACTTATTCAAGAAATTATAGAAAGAAAGTATTGACCGATTTGTGAAATTATCCAAAAAGGAAAGAAAATGTTAATTCCACATTCACGTCCAAGTTTAAGTGAAAGGGAAGTAGAAGCAATCACTCAAGTAATTACTTCTGGGAAAATTGCACAGGGAGAATTAGTGAAAAGATTTGAAGACAAAGTTGCGAAATTCATTGGGATGAAAGGTGGAGCTGCAACCAGTTCAGGGACGACCGCTCTTCACTTAGCACTCCTATCATTGGGGATTAAGAAAGGTGATGAGGTGCTCCTTCCATCGTATGTTTGCACTGCTCCTTTAAATGCAATCAATTATGTTGGAGCAAAACCTGTCCTTTGTGACATCAATAATTACGATTACAGTATTTCCTTTAAAAATGCCAAAATAAGAATTACTAAAAAAACGAAAGCAATTGTCGTGCCACATCTTTTTGGTTTTCCAGCAGAAATTGATAGGTTCTTGACTTTAGGAATACCAATTATTGAAGATTGCGCCCAGATAATTGGTGCAAGATACAAAGGCAAAATGGTTGGCAGTTTTGGGACGATTTCTATTTTTTCTTTTTATGCAACAAAAATGCTTACCTGTGGGGAAGGGGGTATGCTTCTTTCTAATTCTGAAAAGATATTAAGCGTAGCACGGGATTTACGAGATTATGACGAAAAAGAAAATTATTTAATACGCTATAACTATAAAATGACTGACTTGCAGGCAGCTTTGGGATTGGTTCAGTTAGACAAACTGTCTTTTTTTATTCGTAGACGAAAGGAAATAGCAAAAAAGTATACCCTTGCTTTTCAAAAATGTAATTTTGAATTACCCTATGGACAAGATGAACAAGAGCCAGTTTTTTATCGTTATGTAGTGAAAACCAAAGGTAATTTGGAAAAATATTTGGTTTTACTTAATAGAGAAGGAATAATTTGCAGGCGTCCAATATACAAACCTCTGCATCAATATCTGCGATTAAGTGATTTTCCCAATACGAAAAAGGCTTGGAACACCGCTCTTTCCATTCCAATTTATCCTTCACTTAGTGACTCGGAAATAAGAAAAATAATTTCTATTGTCCTTGAGGCATTTGCGAAGTGAGGAAAACTATTTTTGTTTTTTATTTTCTGCTGTTGGCTAATAGTCAATGGCTGATTGCTGATGAGCAGTTTATCCAAGTTCCAATGGTAATTCATGTTCACTCTACAATCAGCGATGGTAAATATTCATTAGAAGAAATTGCTACGCTTGCTAAAGAAAAAGGAATAAAAGTCGTAATTTTCAGTGACCATAATTTAATGCGTTGGGAATATGGTTTATGGCCTTTGCAAAATATTTTAAAAAAGAGAATTGAGAAAAATTCAGTGCTCAGATTTGGAGCAGAAAAATATCTTCAAGAAATAGAAAAAATTCAAAAAAAATATCCAGAAATTTTGCTTTTACCTGGTGTTGAATCAGCACCATTTTATTATTGGTCAGGTAAACATTTTAAACATCATCTCACTTTACATAACTGGCATAAACATATGCTCATTACCGGATTAAATAGTGTGGAAGATTACGAAAATTTACCGCTGGTTTCTAATCCGAATGCCGGGATGTGGGGTCTTCTAAAGAGTATTTTTCTTCTCTGGCCAATCTTACTCGTTATCTTTGGGATATGGCCAATGATTAAGCAAAGAACGAAGAAAATACAGTTTGGAAAACAAGTTTTCTTAGTTCATTCCCGAATGCCGAAATTGTTTGGTGCATTTTTTGTTGTTATTGGTTTACTTTTTCTGGCAAACAATTATCCTTACAAATATCTTTCTTATGACCAGTATCACGGGGATAAGGGTGTTGAACCTTACCAAAACTTAATCAATTATGTAAATACTAAAGGAGGAGTTATTTTTTGGGCACATCCCGAAGCACCGAACTGGGAGAAAGGACAAGAAGTAGATGGCATAGCGGTACAAACACCAACCTATGAAAATGACCTCTTACGAAGTGAAAACTATACCGGTTTTGCAGTCCTTTATGAAGGTTATAAGAAAGTAGGTATTCCCGGAGGAATTTGGGATCAAATTCTTAACCAGTATTGTAGAGGGACAAAAGAAAAGCCAATCTGGGCAATTGGTGAACTTGATTATAAGTCTGAAGGATATCTGGGAACATATCTGGACAGCATTCAGAATATCTTACTAATTCCCACGAATTTACAGGAAAGTAAACAAGAAACACAAATTAACACGAATATAAAAGAGGTCTTGGATTGCTTACGCAAAGGTAAATTTTATGTTCTTCAAAAGGCGAAGGATAGTGAACTTGTCTTAGAAAAATTTGAAATTGAAACTGGAGAAGGCATTGCTCTAATGGGTGAAGAAATAAGAGGAAGAGAACCTCCCAAGATTAGGATAAAAATTAAGAATGGTTCCAAAGAAAAATCACTGGTAAAAATTAATTTGATCCGTGGTGGTGAAATAATCAAAACTTTTGAACAGAATTCACCCCGCACCTTTGCTCAGGATAGTAGTGCTACCTACGGTTTGGACGAACATAGATTACCAACATTTTCGCAAGCAAAGGTGCGGGGTAAACCCCTTGAAATTGAATATATTGACCGTAATATCCCTGCGGGGAAGAATTATTACCGTTTAGATATTACCGGACCACAAGGTGAAAAAATTATTTCCAATCCAATCTTTTTGGCGGTTATAAGAAAGTAAGATAAAATTTATTTTTGTCTTGACAAATTAAGAAATGTTTTGTAAAATTTAGTCACAAATGTAGCATCGGAACCAGACTTTATGTTCTGAAGAAATTAGGAGGTGGAATATATATGTCAGTAACAATTTCAACACGGGGACAAACGGTTATCCCGGCGGAAATAAGAAAAAAATATGGTCTTGGTCCGCATTCAAAAGTAGAGTTCATTGATACCGGGAAACAGATAATTCTTGTGCCTCTTCCTTCCGATCCGTTTAAGTCATCGCGAGGAATTCTTAAAGGATTAGTTTCCAACAAAGATTTATTTGAACTACGACGAAAGGAAAGAGAACTTGAACGAAAAAAAAGAAAATAATCCTTCTTACCTTTTAGATACCTCGGTCTTAATCGCCTATTTGGCCGAAGAAAAAGGTGGTGAAGAATTAGAAAAAATTAAAAAAGAATCAGCTATTCCTTTTATTGCTTTAAGTGAACTTTATTATTTAACCTGGCAAAAACAGGGTAAGGAAAAAGCAAACGAAACTTATGTTTTGGTAAAAGGTTGGCAATTGCCCATTCTTTATCCTGATGAACATATAGTACTTCTTACTGGTGAATATAAAGTGAAATACGGGTTTAGCATAGCCGACAGTTACATTGCTGCATTTGCCTTTCATAATCGTTTGACCTTAGTAACTAAAGACCCTGAATATAAAAAATTAGCCCGGGAAATGAAAATAAAATCTGTATGATTGTATCAGTACATCAACCTCAGTATTTGCCCTGGTTAGGATATTTTGATAAAATTATAAAAAGTGATATTTTTGTATTTTTAGATAATGTGCAGTATAAAAAGAATGAATTTCAAAATCGTAACAAAATTAAAACGGCAAATGGGTGGCAATGGCTTACTGTGCCCGTATTATATAAATTCCCGGAAAAAATCAATGAAGTGAAAATAAATGAAAAAATAAATTGGGAAAAAGATCATTTAAAGAGTTTAGTTGTAAATTACAACCGTGCTCCTTTTTTCAAGATATTTCAACAATACTTTGAAGAAATGTATTCTAAAATTTGGGGAAAATTAGTGGGTGTTAATATTGAAACCGTTAAACTTCTTACTCATCTGTTAGATATTGATAAGACAAGATTTTTTCTTGCTTCGCAGATACCTAATTTGCGTGAAGAACCTAATGAGCGTTTGATTGATATCTGTAAATATTTTTCTGCTGATACTTATCTTGCTGGCAAAGGTGGTGCAGAATATATGGATATAAAAAAATTTGAAGAGGAAAATATCAATGTTATTTTTCAAGATTTTCAACATCCGGTATATCCTCAGTTATATGGTAATTTTCAACCTTACATGTCTACAATTGACCTTTTATTCAATTGTGGTCCCAAAAGTAGAGAAATTTTATGTATGAAGAATACTGGAGCCTGAAAGAAAAACCATTTGAAAATACTCCTGATCCAAAGTTTCTTTATTATTCACCGCAACATGAAGAAGCTCTGGCGAGAATGTTTTATGTTGTGCGCGAAAGTAAGGGTGCGGGAATGCTCACCGGAGTTTATGGTTGCGGTAAGACTGTTCTCGGTCGTGTTTTATTAACTGAATTAGAAAAAGAAGTGTATAAAGTTGCTTTTCTTAGTAATCCGAGATTAGATGATGTAGAGTTATTAAGAATGATTAGTTATAATTTAGGTTCATCGGAACCGTCAACACGCAAAACCGATATTTTAATTACTTTAGAAAAAATTCTGGTGAATAATATCAAAGATGGAAAAAAAACGGTAGTTCTTATTGATGAAGCACATACTATAGAAGATAAAAATGTGTACGAGGAAATAAGGTTACTTTTGAATTTTCAACTGGAGGATAAATTTCTTTTAACGATAATGCTTCTTGGACAACCGGAATTGAAAGAAAAAGTAGAAGCAAACAAACAACTTCTTCAGCGGATCGCCATGCGTTATCATCTGGAAGCATTAAGCCGTGAGGAAACGGGTAATTATATAATTCACCGTTTGAAAATTGCCGGCGGTGAGAATATTGTATTTGACCTGGGGGCTTTACGGTTAATTTACGAGTGTTCCGGTGGCATACCGCGGCGAATTAACCAGATTTGTGATATGTGTTTAGTTACTGGTTACGGGAAAAAGGTAAGGGCGGTTAGCGAGAATATCGTCCGGGAAGCACTGGAAACTCTTGAACATTAACCAAACGCAAGGAGGAAAGTCTGAGGGGATGGATATTTTAGCCATTGGGCCGCATCCGGATGACATTGAATTTGGTTGTGGAGGGACACTTTTACGTTACGCAAAAAATGGGAATAAGATTTTTCTTTTGATCTTAACCAAAGGTGAATATGGAGGCAAAGCAAAAATTCGGCAAAAAGAACAAGAAAAGTCAGCAAAAATTATGCAAGCAGAAATTTTCTGGGGTGGGTATGAAGATACAAAAATACCTCTTGAGAAAGGGTTAATTAACAAAATTGAAAATGTAATCAAGAAAGTTAAACCGGAAATAATTTTTGTTCCTTATTTTAATGATACGCATCAAGATCATCGCAATGTTTCGCAAGCAACAATTACGGCAACCAGATATATTCACAATGTTTTATTTTACGAAGTGCCGACAACGGTTGATTTTGCTCCAACAAGCATTTTTGTAGATATTGGTGAAGTTTTGGAAGAAAAGATGAATCTATTAAAAGCACATCAATCGCAGGTTTATGCAACCAAAGTTGCTGGATTGAGTATTCTTGATAGTGCGCAGTCAACAGCAGTATTTCGTGGGTATCAAAATCGGGTGAAATATGCGGAAGGTTTTGTTCCTTTAAGGTTTTCGTTACAAATATAGATCACGAATGGATACGAATAAACCCCGTTAGAAATATTTGATAAAATTATGTTAAGTGGTTGGGAGAATTTACTCCTAAGAAGCCGTAGGTCTCACGAGGTTTAATTTTAAAACCCAACTAATCCGCAATTTCTAACGGGGTAAAGAATACGAATTCGCACGTCACCGCTAAAGCGGGATCTCCGAAATGAAAAAGTGGAAATTAGTTTACTATTTATTTTTGCTTGGTTTAATACTCTATTTAGGTTCACCGCGGGGAGGGACTTGGTTTTATTTACATAATATTCGTTGGCTTTATGTATTTCTTCTCTCTTTTTTACTGGCTAATTTTGTTACCCCGATAACGAGGCAAATAGCGAGACAGTTTAAAATTTTAGATTACCCGGATAAACGAAAAATACATACTCAGCCGATCCCCTTGCTCGGTGGGTTGGCTATTTATTTAGCCTTTATGATTGCGGTATTACGGAATTTAAATTTTTCGCGTGAACTTTGGGGTGTAGTTTTAGGCGGAACAATTGTTTTTCTCTTTGGTCTAATTGATGACCTGAAAGGTCTCTCGGCGAAGATAAGATTTTTTGGACAGGTTTTTGCAACCTTATTGATTATTGCATTTGGAGTGAGGGTGACGGTTATTCCGCACTGGCCCGGGGAATATGTAATGGAAGTGTTAATTACGATTTTCGGAGTAGTGGGGATAACCAATGCGCTGAATTTTTTTGATGGGATGGATGGTTTAGCCAGCGGATTATCTGTAGTTTGTCTGCTGAGCATGTTTATTGTTGGAATACAGATGCATGAAAAATGGTTTATTTTTCTTTGTGCGGCATTGATTGGTTCCAATTTAGGATTTTTGCCTTACAATTTTAAACCAGCGTCAATTTTTCTTGGTGATGCCGGAGCAACTTTTCTTGGTTTTATGGTTGCTGCTTTAGCAATTATGGGTTCCTGGGGACAGATAGGTTATAGTCCAATGGTCGCTACAGCAACACCAATAATAATCTTAGGAGTATTAATTTTTGATATGATTTACACGACTATTTCCCGGATTAGAAATGGTACAGTACACAATTTTCGTGAGTGGCTTGAGTATACCGGGAAAGACCATCTTCACCATCGTTTGGTTCATCTTGGGTTAACCGAAAAAGAAACAGTAATTTTTATTTATGCACTTGCTCTTGCTTTGGGTTTAGGAGCAGTTGTCTTACGAACCGGAAAGACCGTTGACTCGGTTTTACTTCTTATCCAGGCAACTATTATTTTCCTTATTGTTACAGTTTTGATGATTGTTGGCCAAAAAGAGGTTCCAGGTAAGAAGTAATCACCTCTAAGAAGAGAAAGAGGTAGGGGAAAGGAGAATTCTAAGAAATGGAAAAATTTGGGAATTCTAAGAAAGGGAAAATTTTAATTGTTGATGATGATCCAGCAGTTTCAAATTTTCTTGAGCGTTTTCTCACCAAGAAATCATATCAAGTATCTACCGCGAAAAATGGAGCAGAAGCAATTGAAATAACTAAAAAAGAATCACCACAGTTAATTCTCCTTGATATTAGATTGCCGGAAATAAATGGGATTGAAGTTTTGAAGGAAATTAAAAAAATTAACCCTGCGATTGGTGTGATTATGATTACGGCAGTTCAAGAAGAAGAAATTGCACAGGAAGCGATGAAACTTGGTGCTGATGATTATATCTGTAAACCTTTTGATCTTGAATATTTGGAAAACAGCATTTTAGCAAAAATTGTCTTAATGAGTGAATAGAATTTGTGGAGAGCATAGCTCAACTTGGTTAGAGCGGATGGCTGTGGCCCATCAGGTTGGGGGTTCAAATCCCCTTGCTCTCCCTTGGTTTGTGTGTCTGTGACTCAATTGGACCCCGCACTATTGGAAGTGCGGGGAAGGTATCGCGGTTGCCGAAGTTTATCCCGCGCCATAAATATACGCGCTCATAGCTCAAGTGGATAGCCCCGCACCTTTTTGCCCTCATAGCTCAGCTGGATAGAGCGCTTGGCTTCGAACCAAGAGGTTGCAGGTTCAACTCCTGCTGAGGGCGTGATATAAGGTGCGGGGGCAGGAATAGTTCTTTTACTAATCACTAATAACTGTCTTTATGGCCCTCGTAGCTCAACTGGTAGAGCATCTGCCTCTTAAGCAGGAGGTTGTCCGTTCGAACCGGACCGGGGGCAATACGTCGGTGAATGAGTGAATAAGTAATTGAGTAAAAAGTTCCTCTTAAAGGGGTGACAGTGAACGAATTTCTGCCTAATGATGTGGCAGAGTTTGTAAACGCAAGAGGGGATTTAATCCCATTATGGTATCACAACAGCGATACTGTCCCACCACAATGGCTACTGTGGTGGGACTGTGATACCATTATTGGGAGCACCGAAGTCCCGAAAAGATAAACCTCTCGGGACGAGGGGACTCCGACCAAAAGTGAGGAGTGCGACAGAGGGACAGGTGGCCCCGTAGAGTGGAGTAAACTCCATTGGCAGATCTGTCTGCCGAAGGGCCAGATGGCGGAACTGGTAGACGTGCTCCGTACTTTTGCCCTCGTGGTGGAACTGGTATACACGCCCCCTTTTGCCGCGGTGGCGGAATTGGCAGACGCTTACGGCTTAGGACCGTATGAGGCAACTCGTGAGGGTTCAAATCCCTCCCGCGGCAGATAAAAGAGGCGGGATCCCAAGGGTTGCAGGCCCGTACCTTTGCTTAGAGGTGGTTAAGAGGTTTGTAGGAACTTTTGAGCATAACCGGAATATCTTGGACAAAGGTGGGGGGTGAAAATCCTGCCGAGGGCATAAAAATAAAAGTGCGGGATGCTGCGAGACTTGTGGGTTCGAATCCCACTTCCGGCAAAGAAAAAAATTGGGGTGGATTTGACTCTTGTTTTGTTCATTCTCTAAAAAGGTGATTACCTCAAATGGAAAAAAAGGTAGAGGTTTTAAATTCGCAACCCTGCCAAATTGTTTTTTCGGTAGAATTATCCCACAAAGAAGTAGAAGAAATGACTGATAAGACTTATCAAAGTTTACAGTCACGGGTGAGCATCCCTGGATTTCGGCGGGGTAAAGTACCTTTAGAAATAGTGAAAACGCAGTTTGTGTCTCAGGCACGTGCTGAAGTGATTGAGCAACTTATTGCGTGCTCAGTGAAGGAAATACTTGAAGAAAAAAATCTTCAACCGATAGTTTCTCCACAGATACGGGATTTGAAATTTCAGTTTAATGAACCCTGTAGTTTCCATTTAATTATTGAATCTCGTCCGGTAGTTTCTCCACAGGGGTACAAAAAAATTGTTTTAGAGAAAAAAATAAAAAAAATTAGCGAAAAAGATATAGAGAAAGTTATTCTTTCTCTCCAAGAAAGGAATGCTTATCTTGTAGAGTCGGGTAAAGATATGGTAGAGAAAGAAAATTATCTTCTTGTTGATTATGAAATTTTCTTAGATAAGAATTCTCCTCCTTTGGATACATTAAAAAATCAGTTACTTAACCTTTCTCAACCGGATTTAATTCCCGGTTTAACTGAACAACTTATCGGTGTGAAAAAGGGTGAAGTTAAAGAAATTAAAGTGACTTTTCCTAATGATTATCCCAGGAAAGAATTTGCTGGTAAAGAAGCGATTCTCCGGATAAAAATAAATGCACTAAAAGAAAAAAAATTACCTATCGTAAATGATGATTTTGCGCGGGACTTAAATTTTTCTTCTTTGGAAGAAATGTGTTTAAAAATTAAAGAAAATTTAGAAAAATTTGAAGAAGAGCGTGCCCGAAGGGAAATAAAAAACCAAATCAGTGAACATTTACTCAAGGCGAATTTTCCTCCTCTACCACCAAGTTTAGTGGAAAAAGAGTTGGAATTAATTTTACAAGAAATGTATAAATTTTATCAAGCACAGAACTTAACTGATTTATGGGAGAAGGATTTTCTTCAGCTAAAAGAGAGATATCGTCCGGAAGCCGAAAAACGAGTCCGTCTTAGTTTATTACTTTTGGCCATTGCCGAAAAAGAAAAAATTGACCCTAAAGAAGAAAAAATATTTGATTTTTTAATAAAAAATGCTAAAATTAAACAGGTGAAAGAGGAGAAATGAGTTTTGGAAATCCTCTCATCAGCCCTGAATAAATCTAAGGGGAGGATATCCTCCGTTGAGGAGAAAGAGGGGGTAAAAAATGCGTAATGTAATTATTTATGAACCTGCACCTGGAGGGATAGAAAAAGCATACGATGTTTTTTCCCGTCTTTTGAAAGAACGAATTATTTTTGTTGGTGAGTATGAAGGAATCATTACTACTGATGCGGCAAATTTACTTATTGCCCAACTTCTTTTTTTGGAATCCCAAGATCCGGAAAAAGATATCAATGTCTATATTAACTCACCCGGTGGTTCGGTTCCCGCTGCCTTAGCCATCTATGATACAATGCAATACATCAAATCGCCAATTACAACAATTTGTATTGGTAAAGCGATGTCTGCTGGTGCTTTACTTCTTGCTTGCGGGAACAAAGGGAAGAGATTCGCTTTACCTAACGCGCGAATAATGATTCATCAACCACTGGTTGGTGGTGAAGGATTAACCGGTTCCGCGACCGATATTGATATTGAAGCACGTGAACTTATCCATGCAAAAAATCGGCTGATTGAAATTTTAGCCAAGCATACTGGTCAGACAATAGAAAAAATTCGTCAAGACACGGAACGTAATTTTTATATGTCCGCAGAAGAAGCAAAAAACTATGGATTAATTGATGAAGTAATTGTTACCCGAAAGAAAAGATAAAGGGAGGCGAATCACCTCAAATGATTATTTCTGAAAAACAACGTTCATTAACAATTCCTTCGAAATTACCTTTATTAGCTGTGCGGGATACGGTAATTTTTCCTTACATGGTTTTGCCTTTGGCCGTGGGAAGAGAAAAATCTATCCGCGCGACTGAAGCGGCAATGAGTGCTGAGCATTTGATTTTCTTAGCTACCCAACGGAAGATGGAAGTTGAAGATCCGGGAAGGGAAGATCTTCATGAAATTGGTACGGTAGGTGAAGTTTTACAATTATTGAAAATGCCTGATGGAACATTAAAAATTTTAGTTGAAGGTATTACCCGTGGTAAAATCGTTAATTTTCAATTTCTTGCCGAAAAAAAGTATATTGAAGTCGAAATTACTCTTGCTGAGGAAAAGGTAACTCCTTCTTTGGAGTTGGAAGCATTAATGCGCCAAGTAGTGACACTTTTTAACCAGTATGTAGGTTTAAACCGGCGAATGCCTTTTGAGAGTGCTCTTTCTTTGAGTAATATTTCTGAGCCGGGAAGATTAGCCGATACTATTGTTGCCCATCTTTTGATTAAAACTCAAGAAAAACAAAAAATTTTGGAGATTTTTAATCCTCAGGAGAGGTTAGAAAAATTAGTGAGCATACTTAATTCGGAAATTGAGATCCTTACTTTAGAAAAGAAAATCCAAAACCGTGTCCGCGGGCAAATTGAAAAAACACAAAAAGAGTATTATCTCACCGAACAGATGAAAGCAATCCAGAAAGAATTACGGCAGAAGGATGATTTTGCCAAAGAAATAGACGAATTACGGGAAAAAGTTAGAAAAACAAAAATGTCTAAAGAAGCAGAAGAAGAAACAATGCGTGAACTTTCCCGGTTAGAAAAAATGGCACCTTTTTCTCCGGAAGCAACGGTCATCCGTACTTATGTTGACTGGCTAATTGCTTTACCTTGGGCAATAAAAACTAAAGATAATCTTGACTTAAAGCGTGCACAGGAAATCTTAGAAGAGGATCATTACGGTTTAGAGAAAGCAAAAGAAAGAATTTTAGAATATTTAGCAGTTTGTAAACGGACAAAAAAATTGAAAGGTCCGATTTTCTGTTTTGTTGGTCCACCGGGTGTAGGTAAAACTTCTTTAGCCAAATCAATTGCCCGTGCTTTAGGAAGAAAATTTGTGCGCATGTCTCTTGGCGGTGTGCGTGATGAAGCGGAAATTCGTGGACACCGGAGAACCTATATTGGTGCTTTACCCGGGAGAATTATTCAGTCAATGCGGAAAGCGAAATCAAAGAATCCGATATTTCTTCTTGATGAAGTGGATAAAATGGGTACCGATTGGCGTGGTGACCCGGCAGCGGCGCTTTTAGAAGTTTTAGACCCAGAACAAAACAATACTTTTACCGACCATTACCTAGATGTAGAATTTGATCTATCTGATGTAATGTTCATTACTACTGCGAATACTTTATATTCTATTCCTCCCTCTTTACAGGACCGTTTGGAAACAATTCGTTTCCCGGGTTACACTACCGAAGAAAAAATTGAAATTGCCCGGCGCTATCTTATCCCGAAACAAACCAAAGAAAATGGACTTGATGAAAAGTGTTTAAAAATTACATTACCCGCATTAAGAAGGATTATCTATGAGTATACTCAAGAAGCAGGAGTAAGAAATTTAGAACGGGAGATTGCTAACATTTGTCGTAAGGTAGCCAAAGAACTGGTTTTAGATCCAAAAAAGAAGGGGGTTGAAATTAATCAGCATAATGTGGAAAAATATCTTGGTATACCTAAGTTTCATCGGGAGAAAATTACCCCGAACGAAATTGGTGTGGCTACGGGTTTAGCTTGGACTGAAGTAGGTGGTAGTCTCTTAGCTATTGAAGTCACCGTAATGAGAGGTAAAAGTAAACTTACGCTTACCGGTAAACTTGGTGAAGTAATGCAGGAATCCGCACAGGCTGCCCTCTCTTATGTTCGTTCAATAGCGAAAAAATTGGGATTAAAAGAGGATTTCTTTAAGGAGATGGAAGTGCACATTCATGTTCCCGAGGGAGCAATCCCAAAAGATGGTCCTTCTGCAGGGATTGCCATGGCTACTGCTTTGGCTTCAGTGCTTACCAAAAGGGCAGTAAAAAAAGATGTAGCAATGACCGGGGAGATAACTTTACGGGGACGGATTCTTCCGATTGGCGGGTTTAAGGAAAAAGTTTTAGCGGCTTTCCGGGAAGGGATAAAAACGGTTATTTTTCCTGAAGGGAACAAAAAGGATTTGGAAGAAATACCCAAAGAGATACAAAAGAAAATCAATCTTGTGTCCATAAAATCTATGGATGAAGTCTTAGGACTTGCCTTGGAACCGAAAGAGGAAAAAAAGAGAGAAAAAAAGATAGTTACACGGGGAGAAACTTATCCCCTACAACCAAGTCCGGTAGCGAAAGCGTAATTTAAATTAGAAAGGAGGAGAATCTCGCACCTTTCAGACATAGTCAGTTTGTTTTTTCTTCCCAGCGATGGGTTATTTAGAATTGCACTTCTGAAGATTGAGAGTTTATTTAGTAGTCTTTAACAAATTGATGAGGAATACTGACCTTAAGAAAATCGCTGGATGTCTGAAAGATGCGGAAAAAAAGATGAAAAAGTACTATTTGCTTACGCCCGGTCCAACACCAATTCCACCGGAAGTTGCTTTAGAGAGTGCTTTACCGATACTTCATCATCGGACAACTGAATTTGGGACAATTTTTACTCAGGTCATTGACGGATTGAAATATGTTTTTCAGACCGAAGGAACAGTACTTTTATTGACTTCTTCGGGAACTGGAGGTATGGAAGCAAGTGTAGTTAACCTTCTTTCTCCCGGAGATAAAGTTTTAGTTGCTTCTTCCGGTGTCTTTGGTGACCGCTGGATAAAAATTTTAGAAACTTATGGGATAAAACCGGAAACTGTCCGTAATGAATGGGGTAAAGCGATTGATTGCGAAGCGGTAGAGAAAAAGTTGAAAGCAAATTCCGAGATAAAAGCAGTGTTTACTACGCATACGGAAACGTCTACCGGTGTAGTTAACGACCTGAAAAGTATTGGTGAAATTGTCGCAAAAACTGAAGCAGTTTTAGTGATTGATTCAATCAGTGGACTTTGTGCACAAGAACTTCATACGGATAAATGGCATTTAGATGTAGTCGTTGGTGCTTCGCAGAAAGGGTTAATGAGTGCTCCTGGGTTATCCTTCGTTGCTTTAAGTGAGAAAGCGTGGGATTTGGTAGAAAAAGCAGAATTACCGCGGTTTTATTGGGATTTTCGACGAATGAAAAAATCACTCGCCGATAAGGAAACACCTTTTACTCCAGCAGTAACTTTAATTATTGGTTTAAATCAAGCAATTGAAATGATTAAAAAAGAGACTTTGGAAAAAATCTGGGCGCGTCATGAAAAATTAGCCCGGGCTACCCGTGCCGGTATGCAAGCTTTGAATCTGGAACTTTTTGCACAAAATCCATCTAATGTAGTTACGGCAGTAAAATCACCGCAAGGATTGGATAGTGGTAAATTAGTAAAAAAATTACGAGAAGAATATGGTGTTTCCATTGCTGGTGGACAACAGGAATTAAAAGGTAAAATTTTCCGTCTTGCCCATTTGGGATATATGAACGAATTTGATATTCTCGTTGGCATTTCGGCAGTTGAACGTGGACTTAAAGAATTAGGTTACAATAATTTTGACTTTGGTGCTGGTCTGTCTGCAGCCGAAAAAATATTGTTTCAAATGTGAGGAGAAATTTTCGATGACCAAAATTTTAGTTACTGACCCAATTTCAGAAGAAGGATTAAGAGTATTAAAAAAATCTCCCCAGTTTAAAGTAGAATTCAAACTTAAACCTAAACCGGAAGAATTAGTTTCAATAATTCCTGAGTATGAAGTTTTACTTGTTCGCAGTGAAACGAAGGTGACTAAAGAAATAATCGACCAGGCAAGAAAACTTAAACTTGTTGGTCGTGCGGGAACGGGAGTAGATAACATTGACCTCAATGCGGCAACAAAAGCTGGAATATTAGTGATAAATGTGCCTGGGGGTAATACAATTGCGGCTACTGAACACACTTTTGCTTTACTTCTTGCTTTAGCACGTAATTTAGCTCGAGGTGATGCTTCAACAAAACAGGGTAAATGGGAAAGGTCCAAATTTATTGGTAGTGAACTTTATGGGAAAACTTTGTCCTTGCTTGGTTTAGGAAAGATAGGTAGGGAGGTTGCTGTTCGTGCACTTGCTTTTGGGATGCGTGTTTTAGCTTATGACCCTTATGTCTCGGAGGATTATGCAAAAAATATTGGTGTAGAATTGGTCAATTTTGAGGATGCACTGAAGAAGGCAGATTATCTTTCTTTACATTTGCCCTTAAATGAACAAACTAAAGGGTTAATTAACCAAAAAACAATTACCTCAATGAAAGAAGGGGTACGCATTATCAACACAGCGAGAGGTGAGATTATTGATGAAGATGCGCTTACCGAGGCAATAAAAAGTGGTAAAATTGCTGGTGCGGCATTAGATGTTTTCGCTCAAGAACCAATTCCCTTGGATAGTCCACTGCTTAAATTAGAAAATGTAGTTCTTACACCACATCTTGGTGCTTCTACTGAAGAAGCACAAGAACGGGTTGCGGAAGAATTAGCGAAAGCAGTTGTTGACTATTTTGAAAAAAATGTTATTCGTAATGCAGTAAATTTACCGACTATTGAACCGGAACTCTGGGAAATCTTTGAACCTTATACACTTCTTACTAGAAAAATGGGCTCTTTTCTCGGGCAGATTGTTGACGGGAGAATCAAAGAGATTAGTCTACGCTATTGTGGTGAAATTGTTCAGTATAATCTTACTCCTTTAACTTATAGTTTTTTGCAAGGTTTTCTTACACCAATTTTAGATGTAGAAGTAAATTTAGTTAATGCTTCTTTTCTTGCTCGGGAACGGGGAATCAAAGTAACCGAATTAAAAACACAAGAAAAAGTAGATTTTGCTAATCTTATTTCTGTTTCAGCGAAGACAATCGAAGAAAGAATTGATTTTGCCGGGACATTGTTATTAGAGAATCTACCACGTTTAGTAAAAATTGGTCAACTTTCAATTGATGTTTGTCCTGAGGGATGGATTTTAGTCTTAAACAATGTTGACCGTCCGGGAATAATCGGTTATGTAGGAACAGTGTTAGGTAAGAATGGAATCAATATTGCCTCGATGGAGGTGGGAAGAAAAATGCTTGGTGGGGAAGCGGTAACTTTTATCAATGTTGATTCAGAAGTGCCAGTGAAGGTGCTGGAAGAAATTCGTAAATATCCAGGGATAACCCGGGTTAAATTAGTCAAACTATAATAGAGGCAGGATGCATACAGATAATGGACTGATTCAGACGGATTTTTATCTGTTTGAATCGGTGGTTCCATCTGTCTGAATCGTATTTGGCATGGAGATTATTCGTACGGAGGACTTAACTAAAATTTATCGGCGTAGACACTTAGGTAAACTTAAAGAGACTCCTGCAGTTAAGAATTTGAATTTAGAGATCAAAGAAGGTGAAATTTTTTCTCTTTTAGGATTAAATGGTAGCGGAAAAACAACAACAATTAAGCTCCTGCTTGGACTTCTTTTTCCCACTAAAGGAAGGGTTTATATTCAGGGTAAACTTATACCCGATAAAGAAATTATCCGTAATGTTGGTTATCTACCGGAATTACCATCTTTTTATCAATATCTTACCGTAAATGAGTTATTAAACCTTTATGCTCGTCTATCGGAAATACCTTCCCAAAAAATAAATCAACGAATTGAACAAGTTCTTAAACTTGTTACTTTGGAAAAAGAAAAAAATAAAAGAGTTACTGAATTGTCCCGCGGTATGCTCCAGCGGGTAGGTATTGCTCAAGCCTTACTGCATAATCCTGAAATTCTCATTCTTGATGAGCCGGTTTCCGGACTTGACCCGGTAGGGATAAGGGAAATGCGCGAACTTTTGCTTGGACTGAAAAAAGAAGGAAAAACAATTTTCTTTTCTTCCCATATCATTTCTGAAGTAGAAAAAATATCTGACCGTGTTGGTATTCTTGACCAAGGGGAATTAGTAAGTGTTTTGGAACAAAAAGATTGGTCCATGCGGGAAGGTAAACTGGAGAAGATTTTTCTTAAGACAATAAGGGTAGCGCAGGCATGAAAAAAATTTTTGCAATTTGTTACTATACAGTTAAAGAAAATATAGGGAATAAAATTTTTTATGTTATAATTTTTTTTGCTTTTTTAATTCTTTTTGCTACTTTACTCTTTTCCCTTCTTGGTGGTGAACAGGAGTTGCGTCTTCTTTTAGATTTTGGTTTATCAGTGATTGAACTTTTTGCTTTACTTTTAACCATTTTTGCCAGTGTAAATCTTGTTCTTGAAGAAATTGAGAGTAAGACAATTTGTCTAATTTTCACTCGTCCTTTATCACGGATAGAATATTTGCTTGGACGATATCTGGGTATACTTTCTGCAGTTTATCTAAGTATTTTAATAATGTCAGTTGGACATCTAAGTTTACTTTTACTAAAAAAATGGTCTTTTCAAGTAAGTTATCTTTTGGTCATTTTTGGTCTGGGATTTAAGATTATGTTAATTTCTAGTATTGCCGTTTTTTTCTCACTTTTTTCTACTTCGGCAATTGCCAGTATGAGTTTTACTTTTTTCTTTTGGCTTTTGGGACATTTCACTGAAGAGTTGAAATTTCTGGGCAAAAAGTTAAGTAGTTTTTGGCAATATCTGGCAAATTTTTTTTTCTATCTTATTCCCAATTTTCAATATTTTAATTTTCGTGACCGTTTCTTATTTGGTGGGTTTAATCTTTTTGAAGAACAAAATGTAAACTTTATTTTTTTAGCTATTCTTTATGGTTTACTCTATCTTAGCGTTTGTTTAATTTTGACTTATTTGCTTTTTGCCCGAAAAGAATTTTAAGAAGATGATTACAAAAATTAAAACTCTGATTCTCGTGATATTTTTTATTATTGGAATACTGGTTCTCCAATTTTTTTTACGAAAAATTTTTTCTTTTGATTATCCATTATTTACGGAAGTGATAAACCTTTCTGCAGGTAAAAAAACAGGTTATGGATTACTTGATTTAAGTGGAATAATTTTTGGGATGCGTCGGATGGTCGCCAATATTGCTTGGATACAGTTATTGCAATATTACGGAACTCCCGAAGAAGGACATCTCCACACAGAAGAAGGTTGTCCGGTTTGTGCAGAGGAAGATTACGGGGGAGGAAAATATTATGACCTTTTAAGTTTAACCCAGCGGGTTATCCGTCTTGACCCTTATTTTTATTATGTTTATTTATACAGCGCGGGAGCTTTAGCCTGGAATTTGTATCGTCCTGAGGAAGCGGTTCTTCTGCTTAAAGAAGGGATCAGCAATAATCCGCAATATTGGCGGTTTCGTTTATATTTAGGGGCAGTAATTTATCAACAATTGAATAAATTTGAAAAAATGGTTATTTTACTTGGAGAAGCAGTTAAATATCCAGATTGTCCTACTCTGGTAAAAGTTATCTTAGCCAATATTTACGAAAAACAAAGTCGTTATCTTGATTCTTTGAAAATATGGTTGGAGGTAAAAGAAAGTAAGGACGAATTTTATCGTTTGCGTGCCGAAAAGAAAATCTTCGAACTAAAGCACAGATTACACTGATTTTTCAAACAACCGATTACACAGATTTTGAATCGCGGGTGACCGCAGATACAAATTCCTTAAGGGGATGACAATCAGGTTAATTCCACTTAAGGAGGGGATAGTGGAGGATATCCTCCGTTGAGTTCCGGGGGCCCGTAGCTCAGCACGGTAGAGCAGCGGACTTTTAATCCGTTGGTCGGGAGTTCGAATCTCCCCGGGCTCATTCCACCACCTACCTGTGTGTCGAAAACACACCTTACGGTGTGTAGGCAGGTGGTGGGATCAATGCCCCCATCGACTAGTGGTTGAGGTCACCACTCTTTCAAGGTGGTAGCAGGGGTTCGAATCCCCTTGGGGGCAAGTGAGGCAGGCACGAGTGACGAGGGAAGAGGGGCAAGTGAAAGTGTTCTCAGTTGCTAATCCTGCTACCAAAAGGGTGTGGGAAAAAGTATTTTTCCCACGTCTTAGGGGTAACAGTCCTCCCTTCTTGCTTTCGCCCCTAGAAATTGCGAATGCAATTTCAGGGACTTGAGTCCCCGAAATCTTTCAGATTTCAGGGGGCAAGAAAGCAGGGGGACGTCATAGGGGACAAAGTCCCCTTGAAGACCCCGCCCTTTCGCAGAAAGAGCGGGGGATGTAGCAGGGGTTTGAATCCCCTTGGGGGCAAAAGTGAAACAGTAATTAGTTATTTAGTGATGAGTGATTAGTGAAAGTCAAAAGCCAAAGGATAGAAAAAAGATGACTATTCAGGAAAAAGAAATAACCGATTTAGAAAGATTAGAATCAGAAATTAAAAAATTGAAGGAAGAGCAAGAAAAGAGAGAGAATAAATGGCTCCAACAGTGGGAGGAAAGGGAAAATATTTACCGGGAAAATTTAGCCGCAAAAAATAAAGAAATTGAATTAGAAAAAATAAAATTAGCTCAAGAAAAATTGCAATTTCAAACATATCTTCAACAAAAAGAAGAGGAATTGAAAAAAAAAGAAAAAGATTCGGACGAAAAAATGAGAAATTGGGAAGGACAAACAAAAAAGGAAAAAATTTCGTATGAAGAAAAAATAGCGGAAGAAGAAAGAAAATGGATAAAAAAGTTGAAAGAAAGAGATGAAGAGATTGAAAATCTAAAAAAAACAATTGTTCAGCGTGAAAATGAACTTCAGGAACAATTTCGGGAAAAAGAGCAAAAACTGGAAATGTTTGTTGAACAGTTAGAAGAAAAAACCCAAACTTTAGAAGAGGAAATGACCAAACGTGAAAATCAACTAATATTTGAATGGATGAGAAAGGAAAGAATGTTTGAAAAAGTAAAACTTGAACTGTTAAAAGAACTAAAAAATTTGAAAGATTTACTTAACGTAGAACGAAAAAAATGGGAAGAAAAACTTAAAGAAAAAGATGAAGAAATTCGGAAATTGAGACAAAGTCAAGGATTCCGAAAAGGGTATGAATAATGGGAACCAAAGAAACTCAATTAGTAGTTTTTCAACTTTCTACTGAAGAATATGGTGTGCCAATAATTCAGGTAGAAGAAATTATTCGTATCTCGGAAATTACCCGGATACCGAATATGCCCAATTTTATTGAAGGAGTAATTAATCTTCGTGGACGGATTATTCCAATAGTAGATTTACGTAAGCGTTTTAGATTAGAAGAAAAGGAAAGAGATGAAAGAAGTCGGATAATTATTGGGAGGATTGCTGGTGCAGGGGAAAAACAAGAAGAACAAAGTGTTGGTTTAATTGTTGACAGTGTAGCCGAAGTTTTATGGGTAAGTAAAGAGATGATTGAACCAATTCCCCTAACTATTTCTTATATTGATACACAATATTTAGATGGTGTAGTAAAATTAGAGAGTCGTTTAATAATTTTACTTGAATTATCTAAAGTATTGACTGAATTAGAAAAAGAAACTTTAAAACAAACGCGGATTACTACTTCCCGATAGGTCATGGTCTACCGAAGAGAAAGACAGATAATCGTAAGGGAAACCGATGGTTTTTCTTGCTGAGAGTCGTGATAAATATTTACAACTCCTTGCTTAACCTTTCCTTTGAGGAGTAATTCCACTTGGGAAGAGGTGACTCCGATGTTACATCGGGGAAGCACAAGCAGGACTTTGACAAGCTCAGTCCTGAGTAACACTAAAGGGAAAAACATTAAGGTTTCCCCTATTGAGAAAAAGGAGGAAAAAAATGAGCTTCTGGGAAACTATTCTTAAAGGTATAGGAGTTAGGATCGGGTTAACGATTATCATTATTTCATCTTTTGTAATTGCGGTTACCACGATAGAGGGTGTAAGAAGGGTAAAAAATGAAACCACAAATGAAATTCTTGATTTCACACAAAATATGCAAACAGTGATTGATACTGCACTGTGTGATGCGATGTTAAGGAACGACCCGGGCTCAATTCAAAATGTTTTAAACAAAACCGGTACTATTCCGCAAGTACAAAGAATATCCGTGCTTGCCACTACTGGGGGAACATATCTTTCCAGTGATTCGCTTTATATGGGGAAAATGCAGTATGAAGAAGAAATTGAGGAAATTAAACGTACCGGTCAACCTTATCTAAAAATAGTACAGGAAGAGGGTCTGGTTATTAAAGCAATTATCCCGATTGATAATGAATCTGGATGTCAAATCTGTCACGGAAATGAACCAGTGCTTGGTTACTTAGGAATGAATGTTTCTGCTGAAAAAATCAAGGAAGAAGTGAAAATGGGTATTCGCCGGTTGGTTCAAAGAGGGGTTATCCAAGTGTCGGCAGTTCTTTTTGCTATAACTTTTTCTTTTCTTTTTTTCTTCCAGGGTAAGGTGAACAAATTACTTTCTTTAGCCCTGGACTTTGCCCGTAAGGGTGACCTCGGGGTTAAATTTGCTACTAAAGGTGGTGATGAAATAGCTCATATAAGTCGGGCAATTCAGCGAATGGTTGACTATACCAAAGAGATGGGAACTGTTTCTCAAGAAATTGCTCAAGGTAATTTAACTGTGGAAGTTAAACCACGCTCAGACAGAGATATTTTTGCCCATAGTTTTCAGGAGATGGTTTACAATTTAAGAAGTTTAGTGGAAGAGATTCGTTCTAGTGCGGCGAGAGTTGCTGATGCTTCAAAGAGTTTCACTTCGGTAACTGACCAGTCAACACAGACGATGAGT